>Ga0302279_10000036_pt1 | contig 178532 bp, 149 predicted proteins | sample III_Bog_N3_3_FD_194541 | JGI IMG/M metagenome (GOLD analysis project Ga0302279, IMG submission 194541) | Peat permafrost microbial communities from Stordalen Mire near Abisko, Sweden - III_Bog_N3_3 | ecosystem: Environmental > Terrestrial > Soil > Wetlands > Peat | place: Sweden: Abisko... | reverse complement strand
TCTCCCGGAAACGATCGCTGCCACCGATCGAAAGGGGGAGCGTCTCCCGGAAACGATCGCTGCCACCGATCGAAAGGGGGAGCGTCTCCCGGAAACGATCGCTGCCACCGATCGAAAGGGAGAGCGTCTCCCGGAAACGATCGCTGCCACCGATCGAAAGGGGGAGCGTCTCCCGGAAACGATCGCTGCCACCGATCGAAAGGGGGAGCGTCTCCCGGAAACGATCGCTGCCACCGATCGAAAGGGGGAGCGTCTCTCGCTCCTCGTCGGGCGTCCCGAGCCTCTCCCTTGGCCTCCCTCGGTGCGCCCGCGGTTACCCGACCCGGAACGTGATGGGATCGCTCCAGTCGGAGAGGACGGCGCGGAGGAGCGTGCGGTACCGGAAGAAGTAGAGGACGCTCGGCGTCAGCCCCGTGGCGACCGTTTGCGCGTACCCCGTGCCCTGGAGGTCCACCCACGTCGTCCCGTCGGTGGAGCGCTGCCACTCGTACGAGGCGGTCCGGTTCGTTCGCGGCGCCTTCAGGCTCACCTCGCCCGACCGCTCTCCCTGCTCGGCTTCGAAGACCCACTTCCGCTGGGCGCCCGTCTTCTTGGCGTCGAACCCGGAGCTCGCGACGACCGCGAGGGCGTCCTCTCCGTGCTGGTTCGCGACGGTCTCCACGTAGACCTTCTCTTGCTCGAGGTCGAAGACGACCGTCGCGCGCCTGGCGTCACGCTCGGCAGCCGCGCCCAGGGTGCGTCGCCGGGCTGCGACCTCGGCCGCTTCGAGGGCGTCGATGTCCGCCAGGAGCTTGGGGAGCGGGACGGGGAGCGAGGGGAAGTAGGCGTTCCCGTCGAGCCGCGAGGCGACGTGCCGGGCGAACGCGAGGACTTCGCCGACGCGTTCGGAGAGGTTCAGGGCGAGCTTCAGGCGCATTGAGCTCGAGTGTATCGGAAGACGGCGGGCGCGAGCGCCGCTCTTGCTCCTCCGCCGGGCGCGGCCCCGGGCACGGGTGTTCCGCGAGGCGAACGCTCACGGTGCCTTGCGCGGCCTCGCTGGGTGGAGTCAAGGTGACCGGCGTGTTCCGGGCGGTCGCGACCTTCATCACCCGGCGACGCTGGCAGACGCTCGCGGCCTCGACGGTCTTCCTCGCGCTCGCGATCGCGATGGTATTCCGTGGCGGCAAGCTCACGGGCGCGAGCTTCGGCGACGGGGAGGGGGAGAGGACGCAGCGCCTCGTGACGCGCGTGGTCGGCCGCTCGATGGACACGACCTTCGTCGCCATCTTCCACAGCGACACCCTCGACCCGCGCAACGCGCCGTTCCAGCTCGCGATGAAGGCCGCGCTCGCGCCGCTCGCCGGAGACCCCGACGTCCTCTCGGTGATGACCCCCGACGACGCGCCCCCTGCGCTCGCGCCCGACATGGTGAACGGGAAGGCACGGAGCGCCATCGCGCTGGTCAGCCTCAGGGGCGACTTCCAGGAGGCGCTCGCGCGCTACGCGGCCGTGCGCGCGCGGCTTCGATCGCCCGAGCTCACGATCACGTGCACAGGCAACGTGCCGTTCCTCGACAACTTCGATCGCGTGCTCGAGCACGACCTCGTCCGCGCCGAGCTCGTCTCGTTGCCGCTCGCGCTCCTCGTCCTCCTGCTGGCGTTTCGCACGGTCGTCGCCGCAGCGCTCCCGGTGGGGGTCGGCGCGCTCGCGGTCGTCGGTGGGATTGCGGTGGTCCTCGGGCTCTCGCACGTCGTCGACATGGCCGAGTACACGATCAACGTCTGCTCGCTCATCGGGCTCGGCGTCGCGATCGACTACTCGCTCTTCACGGTGAGCCGGTACCGGGAGGAGCTGGCCGCCGGGCATGACTATCCCGAGGCCCTCGCGCGCGCGCTCGAAGGCGCCGGGCGGGTCGTGTGCTTCTCCGGCCTGGCGGTGGGTACGGGGCTGGTCGCGCTGCTGTCGTTCGACGGGTCGTTCCTCTGGTCGCTCGGGGTCGGCGGCAGCGTGGTCGTCCTGCTCGCGGTCGTCTTCGCCCTGACGTTCCTCCCCGCGCTCCTCGCCGTGCTCGGGCCGAGGATCCACGCGTGGCCGTTGCCCATTCCGCGCCTCGGGCCCAGCGACGGAGCCTGGCACCGAGCCGCCAGCTGGGTGATGCGGCGACCTCTGGCGGTCCTCGTGCCGACGCTGGGCGCGCTGCTCGTGATGGCGTCGCCGTTCCTCCGCCTCGAGCTGACGTCTGCGGACGTGCGCGTCCTCGGCCTCGAGGTCGAGGCGCGCCAGGGCTACGAGATCCTGAAGCGAGACTTCCCCGAGCAGGGGAGCAACCGCGTCGTCATGGCCGTCGTCTTCCCGACGTCTCCCGCGCTCACGCGGGCGCGAATCGGCGCCCTCTTCGATCTGACCCAGCGGATCGCGCGGCTCCCGCACGTGACGAAGGTCGAGAGCGTGGTGAGCGGCGGCGGGCTCGACAGGGAGGACTACCAGACCATCCTGCTCGACCCTCCGGAGCTCTACAGAGCGCAGGTTGAGTCGGGGAAGAAGCTGACCGTCGGCGATCGCGCCGTAGTCCTCTATGCGCTCCTCGACAGCGCGCCCGAGACGCGCGCGTCGGAGGACGTCATCCGCGAGCTCCGGGGCCAGCGCGGCGTGCTCGACGGCACGCTGTCGGTCGGTGGGCAGACGGCGACCGACATGGACGCGACCGAGTTCATCCGCGAGAGGACGCCGCGCGCGGTCGGCTTCGTGGTGTCGATGACGTCTCTCATCCTCTTTCTCCTGCTCGAGTCGGTCGTCCTCCCCATCAAGGCGCTCGTCATGAACTTCCTCTCGGTCGCGAGCTCGTTCGGCGCGCTCGTGTGGGTCTTCCAGGAGGGTCACCTCGGCCTCGCGGAGCCGCGCCCCATCGATCACGGGCTGCCGGTGCTCCTGTTCTGCGTCCTGTTCGGGCTATCGATGGACTACGAGGTCCTCATGCTCTCGCGCATCAAGGAGGCGTACGAGAGGACGCACGACAACACGCTGGCCGTGGCCGAGGGGCTCGAGAAGACCGCAGGGCTCATCACGAGCGCCGCCGCCATCATGGTCGTCGTGTTCGCTTCGTTCGCGTTCGCGAGGATCGTCCTGATTCGCGCGGTGGGGTTCGGGATGGCGGTGGCGGTGGCGATCGACGCGACGCTCGTGAGGCTGCTCCTGGTGCCCGCGACGATGCGGCTCTTCGGGAAGTGGAACTGGTGGGCGCCGGCGCCGCTGGTGCGCTTGCGCGCAGCGCTCGGGCTTCACTGACCACGAGCTCGCGCGACACGCTCCGCGGGGTCATGCTGACGCGGGTGACTGCGCTCCACTCGACAGCGGGATAAGCTCCTGCTCCATGACGACCCCGCACGGAGAAGCTGCAGCCTCGTGGCTCGGCGAGAAGACCCCCGCGATCATCGAGGCCATCGCCAGCCTGGTCGACGTCAACTCGTTCACCGACAACGTCGAGGGGGGCCGCAAGGTCGGCGGGCTCCTGCGGGGGATGTTCGAGCGCGCCGGGCTCACCTGCGAAGTGCGGCCGAGCCAGCGCTACGCCGATCATCTGATCTTCTCGTCGGCGTCCGCGCTCGAGGGGAAGGCGCCCATCGCGCTCGTCGGTCACCTCGACACGGTGTTCCCGCCGGGCGTGTTCGAAGGGTTCCGCCGCGACGGCGAGCTGATCCGCGGGCCCGGGGTCCTCGACATGAAGGGGGGGCTCGTCCTCGTCGCGTTCGCGCTCCAGGCTCTCGCGGAGAGCGGCGGCCTCGATCGCGTCGCGCCGATCAGGCTGGTGATCGTCGCCGACGAGGAGGTCGGCTCGCCGGAGGGGCAAGGGATCATCCGCGACGCCATCGCCGGCGCCGGGAGCGCGCTCGTGTTCGAGGCCGGGCGCAAGGCCGACGCCATCATCACGCGCCGCAAGGGGACGGGGGCCATCGTCGCGACCGCCCACGGCGTCGCCGCGCACGCCGGCAACAACCACAAGGAGGGGAAGAACGCGCTCTGGGCGATGGCTCGCTTCGTCGACCGGGTGCAGGCGCTGACCGACTACGACCGGGGCATCACGGTGAACGTCGGCAAGGTCGTCGGAGGGCAGGGGAAGAACACCGTCCCTGATCGCGCCGACGCGTGGCTCGACGTGCGCTTCTGCAGCAAGGTCGACGCGGAGGCGACGATCGCCCAGATGCGCGCCATCGCGACCCAGGTCGGCGTCGAGCTTCCCGGCACCCGCGTCGAGCTCGACGGCGGTGTTGCGCGCTTGCCGCTCGAGAAGAGCGAGGCAAGCGTCGCGCTCATGCAGGCCTACGCGGCGTGCGCGCGCGCGTCGGGGCTCGGCGACAGCGAGGCGCCTCTCATCGGGGGAGGCTCGGACGCGAGCACGTCCTCGGCGATGGGGATTGCGTCGATCGACGGGCTCGGACCTCGCGGCATCGGTTTCCACACGCAGGACGAGCAGGTCGAGGTCGCGTCGCTCGTCCCGAAGGCGCAGGCGCTCGCGAGGTTTCTGGCGCTCGGAGCGTTTGCGTGAGAACGGTCTTGTGCGGCAGCGGCAAACGACTATGGTCCGCGACGCCAAGTGGGCGCCGAAAGGCGAACGAGTGGTGGCCCGGGGCGTAGCGCAGCCTGGTTAGCGCACTAGACTGGGGGTCTAGGGGTCGGAGGTTCGAATCCTCTCGCCCCGACTGAGTCCGATGTCCCGAAAGGGCTCGGACTTTTTCGGTTTTGTGGGTGGGGGGACGACGACCGAAGTTCCTCTCCGTCATCTGCCTGGAGAGCGTTGGACCTGCTCGATCATTTCGGGAGCGCGAACAACCGGCCGGGCCCCTGCGAGGCGATGTAGACGTTGCATGCGTCGAACGCCATCGACTGGATCTGCCCCTGCGTGGGCAGAACCACGACCGGCCCGCCTGCGACGGGGATTCGCTGGAGCGTCGAGGAGCCCACGGGCTCGACCCAGTACAGGTAGATGTCGTCGACCCATGCGAAGGCGTTCAGCCATGGCAACGTGGCCGTCATGAGCAGTCGGGCCGTCCCTCCGCCCTTGCTCACGGCAAAGATGGGGGCGGTCGCGGAGTCGCCGACGAAGACGACGTCCGTGGTCGACACCCCGAGCAACACACCGTGAGTACCCCCGGGGACGTTCACTAGCGTCTGTTGCGGCCCGCCTCCGAACGGGCTCCTGTAGACGGTGATGCCCTGGCCGCCGCCCGTGTCCGCCCAGTAGACGCCCGTGGCATCGACGGCGGGACCGCTCAGCGACTGTCCGGTGGCGACGGTCGTGACGGTGTCGCTTGCTGGATCCCACGTGGATAGCGTGGTGGCGGCCTCTGCCCCCTGCCCACCGCCGATCCAGAAGACGCCCGGCCACGCTGGCGTGGCTGCGATCATGTCCGAGTTGAGGTTGCTCGACGACGGCCATGGCGATGCCAACGTCGCGATCGGATGAACCGCGCCTGTCGCGAGGTCGATCGAAGCCGGCGCGATGACGGTGTATTCGGAGCTTCCGGGCTGCACCACCCTGCCGCTGGTCTGGACGTAGTAGAGGCGCGCTCCGTCCGACGCGAGCGCTCCGAAGTTGAACGCCGGCGCGGTGAGGGGCTCGCTCGTTGCGCCGTTATCACTCTCGCGATCGACAGCTCCAACGTACGGCAGCCCCGCGTCCCCGCCGCTCTCCGCCGGGGCTGTGTACCGGGCCGTGCCCACGTACACGTTGCGGCCGGCGACCGCGATGGCGATAGACACCAGCAGGGGGTCTGGGAAAGGTTCCCTGAGGAAGAGACCTCCGTCTGGCGCGCGCACGCACGCCGAGGCGTCCAGCAACGGCGCGTCCGAGCCAGCGTCCAAGGAAGCATCAACGGACCTGACGTCCAGGGTGCGCGCATCAACGGGCTGGGCGTCAGGAGGGTGTGCATCAACGAGGCGTGCATCAACGCGGGCATCTTGCGGGGAGGCCGCGTCGGCAGGCGAGCCGCGATCCGACGTCGTCTCGACGAGCTCCGTTCGTCCGCCGCAGTGGAATGACCCAGCCACGATGAGCAAGCAGAGCCGCCGGTCGAGCGCCACGCGCGCGGAGTATGCCACGCGGCCCGCATGCGCCGGCGAGAATCGCCGACATGGGACGCGTCGCGCGGCTCGCGTGGGTCGAGCTGCCGCCCGATGGCCAGACGATGGCCTCAGCCGGTCTTGTGGTTGTGGGCCCCGGCAGAACGGCGGCGCGGTGCCGTTGCCGGGCGTCTCGGACGTCCCGCTCGCGGGAGCGTGGTCTGCGAGACGACCTCGACGATGGAGCGCGCGTCGATGCCCGCGCTGCCGAGCTCCTCGTCGGGAGTCGCCGACCCGGGCATGACCCGAACGGCCAGCCTCCGGATCGGCGGCGCCGGGAGTCCGTCGAACGCGCCTGCGACAGCATCGGCGAGCCCACCTTCAGGGTGGTGGTCCTCCACCACGACCAGCCCGCCGGGGCAGGCTTCGGCGGCATCGCGGAGCGTGGTCGCGTCGATCGGTTTGACCGAGTAGAGGTCGATGACCCGCGTCGCGATGCCGCGCCTTCCCAGCTCGTCATGAGCCCGCAGCGCCTCGTGCACCGTGATGCCGGCCGCGACGATGGCGATCCGGTCGTGGTCCGAGCGGCGCAAGACCTTCGAGCCGCCGATCGCGAACGGCTCGTCCGGTGAATAGAGCACCGGCGTCTTCTCGCGCGTGGTGCGGAGGTACTGGATGCCCTTTCGCGTGGCCATCTCCGCGACGAGCTTTGCCGTGGCGTTGGCGCAGCACGGGTAGAGCACGACGCTGTTGTGGACCGAGCGCATCATCGCCAGATCCTCGAGGCCCATCTGCGAAGGTCCGTCTTCGCCGATGGAGACTCCGGCGTGCGAGCCCACGAGGTTGAGGGTGGCGCGCGAGATCGAGGCCATGCGTATCTGGTCGAACGCGCGCGTGAAGAAGGCCGCGAAGGTCGCCGCGAAGGGGATCCAGCCGAGCGCCTGCATTCCGACCGCGGCCGACACCATCTGCTGCTCGGCGATGTACATCTCGAAGAAGCGCGCCGGGAACGCCTGAGCGAACCTGTCGGTGTAGGTCGAGTTCGCCACTTCGCCGTCGAGCACCACGATGCGCGGGTTCGCCGCGCCGAGGGCTGCGAGCGCGTCGCCGAACGCGGAGCGCGTGGCGACGGTGGCCCCCATGGCGTACGTCGGGAGCTCGAGCTTGCCTTGTGCCTCGGGCGCGCGGGCCTTGACCGACGACGGACGCGGGGGCTTGACGGTACGCGACGGGGCTCGGCCCATCCACCCGAGCTCGTCCAGCGCGCGGTCGGCCTCCTCGCGGGACATGGCCTTGCCGTGCCATCCCTCGCGGTCTTCGACGAAGGACACGCCCGCTCCCTTCTTGGTGCGAGCGACGATCAACGTCGGTCGCGACGCTCGCTCCGCCGCGGTGTACGCCGCGTCGATCGCGGCCGCGTCGTGCCCGTCGATCACCCGCGCCTCCCAGCCGAAGGCGCGGGCGCGCTCCGCGTAGGCTTCGCCGTTCCAGCCGACCATGGTCGGTCCGCGCTGACCGAGGCGGTTCATGTCGAGGATGGCGATGATCGACGACAGCTCCTCGTGGGCCGCGGTCTGGAAGGACTCGTACACGCTCCCCTCGGCCATCTCGCTGTCGCCGAGGAGCACCCAGAAGCGGTCGTCGACGTGGTCGAGGCGTTTCGCCACGAGCGCCATGCCCACCGCGGTCGCCAGCCCCTGGCCGAGCGAGCCGGTCGCTACTTCGACGTACGGCAACACCGGAGTCGGGTGTCCCTGGAGAGCGCTACCGCGCTTGCGAAGGGTCATGAGCTCGGCGTCCGAGATCGCGCCGGTGGCCTTGAACATCGCGTAGAGCAGCGGAGCAGCATGGCCCTTCGAGAAGATGAGCCGATGATTGCCCCTCGCGTGCGGCTCGCCGACGTCGAAACGGAAGTGCGACGCGAGCAGCACCGCCATCAGCTCGGCGGCCGACATGCACGACGTCGGGTGCCCGGAGCCGGCGGCGGTGGTGGAACGGATGCTATCCACGCGCAGCTGGGTCGCGAGATCCTTCCAGCTGCTCAAGCGGGACTGAGGCTCGAGGTTCGCGGGGGTCACCATGACTCTTGTCACTGCAAGGCACGGGCCCGCGAAGCGACACCCCTCGCAGCTCTTGCCCGGGCACGAGCGCGGTCCGGGACGGTAAGAGAGAAGAAGCGCTCCGCTTCGGTTGTCGTGCGACGCGACCCCTGCGGCGGGGGTCAGCTGGCGGGGCCTGGGTCGTGCTGGCCGAGCGGTCGCTCGTTCGGTCACGAGCTCCGTTCGCGGCAACCGGGGCACGCCTCGAATGGAGGCTCGCGTCGCTCGTGACCATGGAACCGTGGCGCGATCGGAGCTGGACGACGGACGGGACGATCGGGACGCGGCTCGCGCGCCTGATCACACGGCCAGTAGCGATCCGGTGTGGGTTCAGCCCCCGCACCACGCCCTGACTCCACGACGCCCCATCCGTCGCCCTCCGAGTACGCGCAGTACCAGGCAGGTGTATGAGCTTTGGGCGGGGCTGGACGATCATCCAGGGGATCAATTCGACGCACGCGTGTCGATCTGGGAGACCGTCGTTCGTCGCCAGTGCATCCGCGGGATCGGCCCGCACGCAACGCACGAGAAGCACGAGAAAGATGAGTGACCATGCGATTCATGATGCTGATGATTCCGAAGGGATACGAGACCGCGGCCCCTGGCACGATGCCCGACCCCGAGCGCATGGCGGCGATGATGAGGTACAACGAGTCGCTGCAGAAGGCAGGCGTTCTGCTGGCGCTCGATGGGCTGCATCCGCCTTCGACGGGCGCGCGCGTCTCGTTTCCCGGCGGCAAGGCGAAGGTGGTCGACGGCCCGTTCGCGGAGGCCAAGGAGGTGGTCGGCGGCTACTGGATGATCCAGGTGAAGTCCCGCGAAGAGGCCATCGAGTGGGCGCGGCGCTGCCCCGGCTCGGAGAACGAGATGATCGAGGTTCGCCAGGTGCAGGAGATGACGGAGTTCCCCCCCGAGGTGAGGAAGGCCGCCGAAGGTGTGAAGCTCGCCGCGCAGTGAGCACGGCCGAGGCTCCACCGTGACGACCGCGAGCATCCCTCGTGTCATCGAGGCCGTGTGGCGGATCGAGTCCGCTCGGCTCATCGGGGGGCTCGCGCGGCTCGTGCGAGACGTCGCGCTGGCGGAGGACCTCGCGCAGGAAGCTCTCGTGACGGCGAGCGAGCGCTGGCCGGAGTCGGGCGTCCCGGACAATCCGGGCGCCTGGCTCATGGCCACGGCGAAGAACCGCGCGCTCGACGAGCTTCGGCGGCGAGCTCTGCTGCGGCGGAAGCACGCGGAGATCGGCCACCAGATTGCGGTCGAGTCCGCGAGCGGAAGACCCGACCTCGCCGAGGCGCTCGACGACGAGGTCGGGGACGACGTCCTCCGGTTGATGTTCGTCGCCTGTCATCCCGTCCTCTCGCCGGAAGCGCGCGTCTCGCTGACGCTCCGCCTGCTCGGGGGTCTGACGACCGCGGAGATCGCCCGCGCGTTCGTCATCCCCGAGCCGACCATCGCGCAGCGAATCGTGCGCGCGAAGCGGACGATCACGGAGGCGCGCGTTCCGTTCGAGCTGCCGTCGCCTCCCGACCGGGCTGCTCGACTGTCGTCGGTGCTCGAGGTCGTCTATCTCGTCTTCAACGAGGGATATTCGGCGACGGCGGGGGACGACTGGCTGCGACCGGAGCTCTGCGAGGACGCCCTGCGGCTCGGTCGCACGCTCGCGCAGCTCGCGCCGAACGAGCCGGAGGCGCATGCGCTCCTGGCGCTCATGGAGATCCAGGCGTCGCGAGCGCGCGCTCGCGTCGGGTCCTCCGGCGAGCCCATTCTCCTGCTCGAACAGGATCGTTCACGCTGGGACCCGCTGCTCATCCAGCGAGGTCTTGCCGCGCTCGCCCGCGCCGAGGAGCTCGGCGGCTCACTCGGGTCGTACGCGCTGCAGGCGGCGATCGCAGCGTGCCACGCACGAGCGCGCACGGCCGACGAGACGGACTGGGTCCGGATGGTCGCGCTCTACGATGCCCTCGGTCAGCTCGCGCCCTCGCCGATCGTCGAGCTGAATCGCGCGGTCGCCGTGGGGATGGCGTTCGGTCCCGCCGCGGGGCTGCAGATCGTCGACGGTCTGGCCGCCGAGCCTCTGCTCGGCACGTATCACCTGCTCCAGGCGGTCCGCCGCGACCTCCTGGTCAAGATCGGTCGGGTGGACGAAGCTCGCGCGGCGTTCGAGCGCGCGGCGTTCCTCACGCGGAATGCACGGGAGCGCGACCTGCTCCTCGCCCGGGCGAAGGCGTGCCGGTGAGCCCACAGCGAGATCAGAGCTTCCCCTCCGCGGCCAGGGCGCGCGTCCGGGCGAGCGTGGACAGCAGGGCGGCCCTGTAGCCGCGGTCGGGGCTGTCGAGCGCCGCCTGTGCCTCGCGCTCCCTGTCGCTGCCGGCCGCGGCGCCGACGAGACCCAGGTACGCGTAGAAGCGGAGCTGCAGCTCGCCCGCGTCGTCCTCGAGGATCTCGTTCACGATCACCCCCTCGCGAGGGCTCTTGGCCTGGTGGAACGACACCTTCGTTTGCGGGACGAACGACACGATCTCCGTGATCTCGTCGCCCTGGATCACGGCCTCGCGGACGATGAATCCTTTGCCCTCGGCGACGACGTCACACCGCGTGCAGGCCCCGGCCGGCAAGAACATGCGCGCGTCCCTGGCCTTCAACACGAGGCCGGCCCACAGCTGGTCGCGCGTCAGCTTGGCTTCGCCGGCCGGGTTCACGGGGACTGTCGCAGTGGAGAAGATCATCTCGGGCTCCGTTCGTCGTGAGGTGCGATGGTGCCATGCCACGCATCCGACCTCGCCGCGACCTCGTCGCTGCGCCATTCGTGTCGGCTCATCCGCCCCTTGAAGACGTTGACGTTCGTGGGCGATCGTGGATACTCGGTCGCGATGGCGGTGGAGTCCGCCGATACCCGCCGTCTGCGCAGAGCGCGCAGCCGGCCAATGACTCCTACGGGCAAGCTCTGTCAGCAGGGCGCCGCGCCGTAGGTGACATCGTCCCCTCCGACGTGCGAGACGTGGAGGCGCGGATGAGCAGAGTCAATATGGTGGGCTTTCCTGGGGCCAATCGTCCACCTCGCGGAGCGCTGACGTCGGTGCCGAACGCTTTCGACCGACAAGGTCGAAGTAGGCGACCCCGATCGCCGTGCTGCGTGCGTGATCGGAGGCACGCACGAACGTGAACTTGCACCGACGAAGCCAAGTCATACTTCAGTGGATCGGGCTCGGCTGCGCCGTGGGCGTCGCGTGCGGCCTCGCGTCCGCGGTGTTCCTCATGCTGCTCGACCGCGCGACGCACTTTCGCATCGACCACGAGGTCATCGTCTATACGCTCCCGGTCGGCGGCCTCCTCATCGGTCTCATCTACGAGCGCTGGGGGCAGGGCATCAAAGGGGGCAACAACCTCGTCCTCGACACGATTCACGATGACAGCAAGCAGATCCCGATCCGGATGGCTCCGATGGTGCTCGTCGGGACCGTGTTGACCCACCTCTTCGGGGGAAGCGCCGGACGCGAGGGGACGGCGGTCCAGATGGGCGCGAGCCTCGCGGATGCTCTCGCGCATCGTCTCAAGCTTCATCACGAGGGGCGCCGTCAGCTGCTGGCAGCCGGCATCGCGGGAGGGTTCGGCTCCGTCTTCGGTACCCCCATCGCAGGGATGCTCTTCGGCCTCGAGGTGGTCTGGGTCGGACGCATCGAATACCACGCGCTCCTCCCTGCGCTGGCCGCCGCCATCGTCGGCGACTTCGTCACGCGCGCGTGTGGCATCGTCCACACGCCGTACCCCGTCGTGCCGTTCGAGGCGATGTCGCCGCTGCTCGCGCTGAAGTGGCTGGCCTTCGGAGTGTGCGTCGCTGCGACGAGCACCGCGTTCGTCGAGCTGACCCATCGCCTCAAGCGCGCTCTCGAGACCCGCATCCCTCGGCTCCCAATCCGGATGATGGTGGGCGGCCTCGCCGTCGTCGTGATGTGGCGGCTGATCGGGACGAGCGACTACCTCGGCCTCGGCGTGCCCTTCATCGTCAGAGCCTTCGTCGACCCCACGCAGCCTCCCTACGCGTTCGCCGCGAAGCTCGTCTTCACCGCCGTGACGCTGAGCGCAGGCTTCCTTGGCGGCGAGGTCACGCCGCTGTTCTTCATCGGCGCCACTCTGGGCGCAACGCTCGGTCGCGTGATGGGGATTCCGATCGAGCTCGCGGCGGGCGTGGGGCTCGCCGGCGTCTTCGCGGCGGCTGCCAACACCCCGATCGCTCTCTCGATCATGGCTGTCGAGCTGCTCGGACCCAGCGTCATGCCGCACGTCGTGATCGTGTGCGTCGTCGCGTATCTCATCACGGGCCATCGCGGCATCTACCCCGCGCAACGCCTCACGCGCTTCAAGACGGGGCACCGTGATCTCAACCCGGCGGTCCCGCTCCGCGACGCACACACGGTCGCGAACCCGGACGACCGCGCGCGGACGATACCGCCGCAAGCCTAGGCCGCTTATCCCTGATTCTCGGTCCTCGGCACGTTCCCGACGCTCGCGTGCGTGGCGGACCGACGCTGCTCGTCACCGGATCTCGTCGACGCTGGCTTCCCAGTTTCGGCCGTCGAACGGCTGCACGACGAAGCGTGAGGCGACGGTCGGGTCGTCGAGGCAACGCACGTTGACGTCCCACGAGCCGGGATGCGAGCGCGGGCGATAGAACGGGTGCATCCCGCACACGCGACAGAACATGTGTCTGGCCGTACCGGTGTTGAACGCATACGTCGTGAGCGCGTCCTCGCCGCGCAGGATCGAGAACTTCGGTTCGGGGACGATGAAGTGGAGAATTCCCTTCTTCCAGCAGACCGAGCAGTTGCAGTCGATGATCGGCTGGTCGTCCTCGACGGTGACGCGGAAACGCACCGCGCCGCAATGGCAGCCCCCCTCGAAGGTTTGCATTCAGTTCCCGCAGCCAGGCGCGCAGCTCTGGATCACCTCGCCGCAAACGGTCTCGGAGAGCCCACACGGAATCGTCGTGCAGTCGGGGAGCGTGCACGGCGCGCACGCGCTGGCCGTACAGGACGTGCCCGCGGGGCACGCGCCGCACGAGACGTTGTCGCCGCAACCGTCGCTCGCCGTGCCGCACGTCTTGCCCATGCACGCCTGCGCGTTCGGGACACAACAAGCGTTGGCGACGCACTTGTCGGTGCCGGCGCAGCTGTCCGGGCACGTGGTCGTGCCTCCGCAGCCGTCCGGCGCGGTGCCACATGCGAGCCCCGCGCATGCGTCCGAAGGCGTGCAGCAGGCGTTCGAATGACACACATCCATGGCGGGGCATTTGTCTGGGCAGGTGATCGTCCCGCCGCATCCGTCCGTGACGGCGCCGCACGAGACCGTGGAGCATGCCTGTGCGGGCGTCTTCGGTGCGCAGCACGCGTCGGTGACGCACTTGTCGGTCGCCAGGCAGGTGTCGGGGCACGTGACCGTGCCGCCGCAACCGTCCGGCGCCGACCCGCAGGCGACCCCGGCGCACGCTTCGGCGGCTGTCTTCGGCGTGCAGCACGCCCCGGCGTGGCACTCGAGGCCGGCGGCGCAGGTCCCGCAGCTGACGGCGGCTCCGCACGCGTCCTGCACGGTGCCGCAGGTGTCGCCCGCGGTCTGGCAGAGGCTCGTGTCCGTCAAGACCCTCTGGCACGCGCCGCTCGTACAGCTCTCGCCCGCAGGGCAGCTCCCGCACTGGAGGATGCCGCCGCAGCCATCGCTCACGGCGCCGCAGCTACGCCCCAGCGCCGCGCAGGTCGTCTTGTCGCAAGCCTCGCATCGATGGGCCAGCGCGTCGCAGACCTGGGACGCTGGGCACGTGGCGCATTCGAGCGGGTGGCCGCAGCCGTCGCTCGCGGCGCCACACGCGAAGCCGAGCGAAGTACAGGTCTGCGGCATGCACGCGCCGCAGGACGCTGCCTGACCCATCCGCACGCAGGACTGGCCCGTCGCGCACGTGCCGCAGTCGATGGGCTGGCCGCAGTCGTTCACGATGACGCCGCAGGTATCGCCGAGCTGCGCGCACGTCTTGCCGGGCACGATGCATTGCATCGTCGTCGCGCTGCAGACTTGTGTGACGCCGCACGTGCCGCAGTCGACGGAGCCGCCGCACCCGTCCGTGTAGGTCCCGCATGTCGCGCCCAGCGACGTGCACGTGGCACAGGTCGGTCCCGACGCCGTCGAGCTACCGGTCCCGCTGCCGCTCGTGCTCGAGCCTGAAGTGGACCCGGTAGAGGTCGTCGAGGCGCTCGCCGAGGTGCTCGTCGACGCGGCGTCCGACCCGCTCACAGCCGCGTCGGACGAGCCCGTGCTCGCGACGGAGGAGCTCTCGGAGTGGCTCTCGTTCGAGGACCCATGGCCGGTCGACTGGGTCGACGCGGCGCCGGAGCTGTGCGCGCTGGTCGACGCCGACGACTTCCCGCCGTCGACAGCCGCGACGGTCGCGCCGTCGCCTCCGCACGACCACACAGCCGTAGCCGCGAGGAAGAGACATCCGCAAAGGCCGACACGACGACGGGAGACGAGTGGGCGGGCGTAGATCATGAGAAGCTCCGAGCATACACGCGTGGACTCGGCGCTTGCCGAGCGACGACGGCGGCCCTACTTGCGCGCCACGCATGACGCTCGACACCGGCCACGGGACACGCACCGTCCACTCGGGAGACGTCGGCATCCACTGCGTGAGCGCTGGCCCCGAAGACGGTCCGCTCGTCGTTCTTCTTCACGGCTTCCCGGCGCGATGGTCGACCTGGCGTGACATCCTCCCGGGACTCGCGCGCGCAGGCTATCTGGCCGTTGCGCCTGACCTGCGCGGCTACGGCGCCTCGGACCGACCTCGCGGCATAGACAGCTATTCGATCGTCCGCATCGTCGACGACGTGCTCGCGATCCTCGACGCCTACGGCCGCGACCGCGCCTTCATCGTGGGTCACGACTTCGGTGGCGGCGTCGCGTGGGCGCTCGCGATGACGCACCCCGAGCGGGTCGAGCGGCTCGCGATCCTCAACGCGATTCACCCCGTCGGCTTCGAGCGCCAGATCCGCAAGTGGTCACAGCTCGTGAAGAGCTGGTACCTGTTCTTCTTCCTGCTCCCGTGGTTGCCGGAGTGGTGGCTCTCTCGAAGGAGCTTCCGCTTCGTACACCGGTCGCTGGCCGACGACGGGCTGCCCGGCCCGGTCATCGACGATCTCCTCGAGGGGATACGTCCGGACGGCGCGCTTCACGCCGCGATCGACATGATTCGCGCGAGCTTTCGCGACGGAGCGCGGAAGATCCTCGCTCCGACGAAGGTCGATCTCTCGACGCTCATCGTCTGGGGCGACCGCGAGCGACACTTCGATGCGGAGCTCGCGACGCCGCCGCCCGACTGGGTGACGAACGCACGCGTCGAGCATCTCCCGCGCGGGTCGCACTGGGTCCACCACGACGAGCCGACCGCGGTCACCGCGCTTCTCGTCGAGCACTTTCGGTAGCCGTACGCAGTCCGCTACGACGTGACGTGCGCATCCTGGCGATTTGCGGGAGTCTACGAGCGGGTTCGAAGAAGTCGCGCGCGAACAGGCGCCTCCTGCTCACGGTCTGGGCCAGACGATTCGCCCGATGCCGCTCGTGCTGGGCTCTCGTTCCTGCGCCAGCACGGGAGGCCTCTGCCGACGGCATGATGGCCGGCTCGACCTGCCGAGCTGCCCCATCGAGGTTCTTTCGTTCGTCGGGCGTGGGGCGGGCAGCGCCCGCGCCCGTCGGGTGAAGGATTCGCCACCGCCGGCTCCGCGCGGCTTTGGCCCGGGCACCGCACACGTTATAAGCCACCCGTGCCCCCTTCGCGCTCCTCCGACTCCGATCTCCTCCCCATCCTCCCGCTGCGCAACAGCGTGGTGTTCCCAGCGAGCGTCGTGCCCATCAACGTGGGTCGGCTCCGGAGCGTACGCCTCGTCGAGGAGCTGCTCGGCCAGGAGCGAGCCACCGTCGGCATCATCAGCCAGCGCGACGCGTCGATCGACGAGCCTCGGTTCGAGGATCTCTTCGAAGTGGGGACGCTCGCGCGCGTCGTGAAGGTCATCCGCCTCGGGCCGCAGAACTACTCGGTCGTGCTCCACGGCGTCGCGCGCATCCGCCTCAACGGCCAGGGCATCCTCGAGCCGTACATGCGCGCCCCGGTGCTGCGGATCGCGGAGGACCTCGAGCGTGACGCCGAGCTCGACTCGCTGGGCCTCATCTTGCGCGACTCGATGCGCGAGGTGCTGACCCTGATGCCGAACCTGCCGAAGGAGACGGCCGGCGTCCTCGACAACGTGCGCGAGAGCGGCGCGCTGGCTGACCTCATCGCGTCGAACCTGACGCTGGAGCAGGCCTCGATCGCCGACAAGCAGCGCATCCTCGAGACGTTCGAGCCGAAGGCGCGTGTCCGGGCGGTCACCGCGATCGTGCGCAAGCAGCTCGAGATGCTTCGAGTGAAGAAGGAGATCTCGGTGATGGTCGCCGACGAGGGGAAGTCGCAGCGCGAGCTCGTCCTCCGTCAGCAGATGAAGACGATCAAGGAGGAACTCGGCGAGGGCGCGGAGGACGACGAGATCGAGGAGCTCCGCGAGAAGCTTCGCCTGGCGCAGCTGTCCGAGGAGGCGCAGAAGGTCGCCAAGAAGCAGCTCGGTCGGCTCTCGGCGATGCAGCAGCAGTCGGCCGAGTTCAACGTCACGCGCAACTACCTCGAGTGGCTGTCCGACCTGCCGTGGTCGAAGACGACGCCCGACAAGCTCGATACGGTCGACGTGCGGCGCTGCCTCGACGAGGACCACTTCGGGCTCGAGAAGGTGAAGAAGCGCATCGTCGAGTACATCGCGGTACGCAAGCTGCGGGCGGACAAGAAGGGACCAATCCTGTGCTTCATCGGCCCGCCCGGTGTCGGCAAGACGTCGCTCGGGCGTTCGATCGCCCGCTCGATGGGCCGCCGGTATCAGCGCATCGCGCTCGGCGGCGTGCGTGACGAGGCCGAGGTCCGCGGCCACCGGCGCACATACGTGGGCGCGCTCCCCGGTCGTATCGTCCAGGCGCTGAAGAAGGCGCAGTCGCGGAACCCGGTCCTCGTCCTCGACGAGATCGACAAGCTCGGCGTCGACTCGATGGGCGACCCCTCGGCCGCGCTCCTCGAGGTGCTCGACCCGGCGCAGAACACGACCTTCGTCGACCACTACATCGACCTGCCGTTCGATCTCTCGCAGGTGACGTTCCTCGCGACCGCCAACAACGCCGACACCATCCCCAGCGCCCTGTGGGACCGCCTCGAGGTGATCGAGGTCCCCGGGTACACGCGCATGGAGAAGCGCGCCATCGCGCGCGAGTTCCTGGCGCCGAAGCAGCTCTCCGCGCACGGGCTCACCGACGAGCGGCTGGAGTGGAAGGCTTCCGGTCTCGAGGCGATCATCGACAGCTACACCCGCGAGGCCGGCGTCCGGAACATGGAGCGCGAGATCGGCGCGGTCTGTCGGGCCGTCGCGATGCGCCTCGCCGAGGGCGAGGACGTGCACCAGGAGGCCGACGCGGCGTACGTCGAGCAGGTCCTCGGCGCGCCACGCTACTTCCCCGACCTCGCCGAGCGCACGTCGCACCCGGGCGTCGTCACGGGCCTCGCCTGGACGCCGGCGGGCGGCGACGTGCTGTTCATCGAGGCGAGCCAGATGCCCGGCAAGGGCGCGGTCGTCATCACGGGCAACCTCAAGAGCGTGATGCAGGAGTCGGCGAACACCGCAGTGTCGTTCGTACGCAGTCGCGCGAAGTCGCTCGGCCTCGACCCGGAGTTCCTGAAGTCGATCGACCTCCACGTGCACGTGCCGAAGGGGGGGACACCGAAGGACGGCCCGAGCGCAGGCGTGACGATGTTCACCGCGGTCGCGTCGCTGCTGCTCAACGCAGCCGTGAAGAAGGAGGTGGCCATGACCGGCGAGATCACGCTGCGCGGCAACGTGCTCCCGGTCGGGGGCATCAAGGAGAAGATGCTCGCGGCTCACCGGGCCGGGTGCAAGGTGGTGCTCATTCCCGCGAGGAACGAGCATGACCTCGACGACGTCCCGAAAGACATCCTCGCAGAGCTGACGATCCACCTGATCAAGCGGGTCGAGGAGATCCTCCCCCTGGTGCTCGAGCCGCCGGTGCCAAGCGCGGGCGAGGCGCCCAGCATGCCGCCGCCTGCAGACAGCGAAGCGTCGCTCCCGTAGTCGGGCTCGCGCATGGAGCCCCTCGTCCACGCGAGAGAGCAGCGGATCGCGGGCGCGTTCGTCGCGGTCTCGCTGCTCGCCGCAGGCTTTCTGCCGCTCTTCGGCGGCCCTGGCTACGAGCAATCGCTGGCGTCGGGGCTCCTCGTACCGTCGGCCGCGGCGGTCGCGACGGCGTGCGAGCTGTCGCGTGACGGTCGTGCGGCTCCGTCTCCGATCGAGTGCGTGGAACGCGGCGTGGCGAGCGGCCTCGTGCTGGGCGGCGTGGCGTTCGCCACCGCGCTTGTGCAGGCGATGCGCGCCGGGCTCTGCGATCTCGTCGGTGGCGCCACGAGCTTCGCGCTCACGGCGCTCGTCGGGTCGGTTCTCGGCGGCGTGTGGGGCGCGGTGGTTGCGGAGATCGCGCGTGGCCGTCGGCGACGGAGGCGCATCGCCGCGCTGCTCGGCGTCGGTCTCCCGCTCGCGTCGGCGCTCGTGAGCGTCGGGCGGTTCTACACGTCGCCCATGATCTTCGCGTTCGACCCGTTCGTCGGCTACTTCAGCGGCACCCTCTACGACACGGTCATCGACACCGGGAACGCGCTTCTCACGTACCGCGTCGGCTCGCTCGCGACGCTTGCGGGGCTTGCGTTCGTCGCGTCGGTCCTCACGCGCGACGCTACGGGCAAGCTCCGGTTCGTTCAGCTCCGCGGGCCGGAGCGGGTGCAAGGCGGACGCCCGCGTCTCGCGCTCGGAGCCCTCGCGCTGCTCGTCAGCGTCATCATCACGTGGAACGGCCCGGGCCTAGGCCACTGGGAGACCGCAGACACCATCGCCGCGGAGCTCGGCGGCGCTCGTTCCGGCGCACGCTGCGACGTCGTCTACCCGGAGTCGCTCCTGCCGTACGAGGCGAGCCTGCTCGTGAAGGATTGCGACGAGGAGGTCGCCGCGGTCGAGAAGACGCTGGGGGTGGGAGCAGGGAAGGGGCCCGCTCGCATCCGCGCGTTCTTCTTCCGCGACTCCGGCGAGAAGAAGAGGCTCATGGGGGCGGCCGACACGCTCATCGCGAAGCCCTGGCGGCGCGAGGTGTACGTCCAGCTCAGCGCGTATCCGCATCCGGTCCTCGGCCATGAGCTCGCGCACGTGATCGCGGGGAGCTTCGGTCGCGGTCCGTTCCGGATTGCAGGGAGCGCGGGCGGGCTCTGGCCCGATCCCGGGCTCATCGAGGGGATCGCGGTGGCGGCGTCTCCCGATGACGACGAGCTCTCGAACGCGCAGTGGGCCCACGCCATGGCGGACCTCGGCAGCCTCCCGCCGATGCGTCAGCTCTTCTCGCTGGGCTTCCTGAACGTGGCGGCGAGCAAGAGCTATACGCTCGCCGGCGCCTTCGTCCGCTTCGCGCTCGACCGGTACGGAAGCGACGTCGTGCGCGCGTGGTACGGCGGCGGCTCGATCGAGGCGCTCACCGGAAAGTCATGGGCCTCGCTCGACGAGGACTTTCGCGCCTACGTCGTGGCCACTCCGCTCTCGCCGGAGGCGCAGTCGTTCGCGAAGGCCCGGTTCGACCGGGCGGCTGTGTTCGGGCGGAAGTGTCCGCACGTCGTCGACGCGCTCCGCAGGAAAGCAGACCAGTGCCGCGACGCTCACGAGGCAGACCTCGCGACCGTCGCCTACCACGACGTGCTCGCGCACGACCCGCACGACTGGGGAGCGATGTATGGTCTCGGGGTGGTGAACCTTCGCTACGGCGACCTCGCCTTCGGGACCGCGACGCTGACGAAGATGATCGATGACGCGGACACGCCCCGGACGTGGCGCGACCGCGCGAAGGACGCGCTGGCAGACGGCGAGCTGCTGCGCGGCGCGGACGCGGTCGCGAAGGCAGAATACGAGACGCTCGCGGCGCACTCGCTCGAGGAGGACTTCGCGCGGACGGAGGAGGTCAAGGCGCTCGCATCGACCCAGGGGATCGGTCGCGCGGCGATCATGGCCGTGCTGGTCGGAGCGCCGGGGCGGCCTGCGGACTCGATCGTGGGCGCGGAGGAGACCGGAGAGTGGGTCGCGACGGGCATCCCGCTCGCGGCGTACATGGCGGGACGTCAGCTGGTCGGGCGCGAGTGGTACGCCTCCGCCGTTCCGCACCTCGAGAAGGCCATTGCCGGGGGGGCGGCGATGACTCCACGGGTCACGCGCGAGGCCCTCCGGCTGCGGGCCGTCGTCGCATGTGCGCTGGGCGACAGGGCCGGCGTCGCGCGCGTGCGGGCGCTGATGACGGCTCCCGACGCGCCCTACTCGCCAGGGAGCGGCCGACGGTTCGGTGCCCTCCGCTTCATCGATCGCTGCAGCGTCTCGGCGGCACCATGAGCGCCGATCCGCCCGACTCCGAGCTCCCTCGCCTGGTCGGCCCGCCTGCGGCCGACCCTGCGACACCCACGCCCGTCTCTCCGGAGGTGAGCCTGAGCGCAACCGGCACGGGCCGACCGTCCGTCTCGAGAATCTCGCGCGACAGCGAGCTCCCGCGCGTCGCTCCCGCCTCGCTCGCCCCCGACAGCACGCGCGTGCAGCGCGTCGCCCTCGCCATCTTGCTCGTGCTGACGTTCCTCGTGGCGGCATGGATCGCCTCGGGTCTCTGGGTCGGCATCGCGCTCGGGACCGTCATGGCGTTCACCGCGCAGCCCGTCTTCCGGAAGCTCGCGCGGCGATTTCACGACCACCGGGCGCTGGCGGCCGCGGTCGTCACGCTCGGCGTAGGGCTCTTCACCACCGGGCTCGGCGCGCTCTTCCTCTACCTCACGGTCGATCAGTTCGTGACGATCGGCGGCCTCCTCGAGCGGAAGCTTCAAGCGGGGTCGCTCGACGCCCTCGTGGGGGAGCGCACCGCCGAGGTCGTCGACCGGCTCGGGATGAGCCGCGCCACTGCTCTCGCGAAGATCCAGACGGCGCTCGAAGCGGGCGCTGGCTACGCGGCGCGATCGGCGGCATCCGTGCTGCAGGCCGGGACGGGGGCGGTCCTGGGGCTCATCATGGCGCTCCTCACGACGTACTACGTGCTCATCGAGTGGCGGGCGCTCATCGTGCGCCTCGAACGCGTGCTGCCGCTCAACCCACGCCACACGCGCGCGCTCATCCTCGAGTTCCGCCAGGTCGGGCGCGGCGTGCTGGTCGGGACGCTGGCGACCGCCATCGTGCAGGGCGTCCTCGGCGGGATCGCGTACACCGTCCTCTCCGTGCCGCAGGCGCTCACGTGGGCGCTGGCGACGGGGTTCGGCTCGTTCATCCCGGTGGTAGGCACCGGCATCGTCTGGGGGCCGATCGGCGCGTATCTCATCCTCAACGGGCGGCCGTTGGCCGGCGTGTGCGTGCTCATCTGGGGCGCCCTCGTCGTCATGATGATGACCGACTACGTCATCCGTCCGCGCCTCGTCGGACGTCGCGTCGGGCACCCGCTGCTCGTCATGTTCGCGCTCGTCGGAGGCATCGAGGTCTTCGGGCTCGCGGGGCTCGTGGTCGCGCCGATCCTGATGTCGCTCTTCCTTGCGGTGCTGCGCATCTACGAGCGCGAGCTGCGGCACGGGTCTCCTGCCGTCCACGAGGAGCGCCTGACCGAGCCATGACGACGCTGATGATTCACGAGTGGGTCACGGAGACCGGCGCGAGCGATTCGCTCCACGTCGGCGTCGTCGACGGAGAGCTCGTGGTTCACGTCGAGGGGACCGAGGTGGCGATGCCGATGCAGGTGCTCGAGCGCGTGATGGAGCGATACGGAAAGCCACTCGACCCGGCGGTGAAGCTCGAGGGGCCCGAGCTCGACATGGGCGACGCGGGCGTCCTCCAGCGAATTCGTCATCGCGGCTTCTACGACGTGATCGCCAGAGACTTCATCGTCTGGCACCCGCCCGGCCGCGAGCCGCTCGCCGAGCTGGCGACGGCCATCAGCGCGGCGCTCGCTCACTTCGCGCGCGCGGCGGCGGTGGCGACGTGAGCAAGCGAGAGCGGCGTCGACCCGGCAGAAAACGACGTTGTCTTGTCGACGACGAGCCCTCTCCCTCGACGCCGTGGGCGCGGACGCAACTACCCTGCGGTGTTCGTCGGATTCTCGGCCCGTTCGGCCTGCAGGCATGACCCGCCTTGGCTGGCATCGACCTGCTCGCCGTGCGATGTTGCGAGCGGATGAGGCCGAGTACTTCCGCCAGCACTCGAATCGTCATGGTGGATGACGACCCAGACGGGCGCGAGGCGTTCGCCGAATTTTTACGGCTGCATGGGTTCACCGTTGACGACTTCGACACGGCAGAGGAGGCGATCGACTCGATATCTCAGGACCTACCTGCCATTGTGGTGATGGATATCAACCTCTCTGCAGGCAAGATGACCGGCCGCGATGCTGTCCGCCGTATCCGTGCGCTCCCCGCTGCGGAAACCCTGCGCCTCGTCGCGATGACTGGACACGCGGCGGGCTCGGTGGACAAGGAGGGCCTGTTCGACGCCGTCCTCACCAAGCCTATCGACGCGGAGGCGCTCGTCCGCGTCCTGAAGGGACTCCTCGCAAAGGGCACTCGACTCTGAGGGAAGACAGGCGCCTGGGTCGCGCCCGTCGAGCGATGCTTGGAACGGGAGGCGGCGGCGCGAACTAATCCACGTCGCGCGGGAACACCACGGAGAACGCGGTCCCCATCTCGTCCGTCGAGGTCACTTCGACCCGTCCGCCATGCGCCTTGACGAGCTCGCGGACAATGAACAACCCAAGCCCGACGCTTCGTCCTGCGTTCTGCCCAGTCGTTCCCCGCGCCATCGCCTCGAAGATCACGCTTTGCGCGTCGACCGGGATGGGCTTGCCACGGTTGTGGACGCACACGGTGAACGTTCGCGCCTCGATGGATGAGGTCACGGTCACGGGCGAGTCTCGTTCACCGTACGCAACGGCGTTGGACACCAGATTGCCGATGACCTGCGTCAAGCGGTTCGGATCCGCGAAGCAGGCCCCGTCGCCCGCCCGCTCGTGCAGGATGCTTCGCGTCGGATGAAGATGGGAGAGCTCGTCGACGGCATGGGCGACCACGAGGTGCAGGTCGATCGGCTCCGTCACGACGGGCAAACCCTTGCCTACGCGCGCTTGCGTGAAATCCAGGAGATCGGTGATCAGGTGCGCGCCACGCACGCTCGCACGTTGAATGCGCTCGACGCCGCGCCGGTGGGGATCGGAGAGTGAACCGGCGGCGAGGGTCGCCGCCGCGATCGAAATCGTCGAGAGCGGGTTTCGTAGATCGTGGCTCACGATACCGATCATCTGCTCGGCCAGGAGCGCGCGGTCGTTCGTTTCGGCTTGGAGGCGGGTGGCCTCGCTCACGAGCTCCTCCAGCCGCTTTCGCGCGGCGAGGAGCTCCCGCTCGTACTTGTCGCGATCGCGCGCGACGAAGGACGCCAACTCGTGGACCATGATGCCCTCCCGTTCGAGGCGAAGCGCATTGACGACCATCGGCAACGTCGAGCCGTCCTTCAGGCGCACTCCCAGCTTCACCTCCGAGATGGATCCCTGCATCTGCAGCAGCGGCATCCAGTGCGTCTGGTGAAAGATGCGCCCGCCCATGGTGAGCAGGTCTTGGAATCGACGTTTCCCCACGAGCGCGTCGCGCGACTCTCCAACCCACCCGCAGAAGGTGCCGTTGACCGCGAGGAATACGCCGTCGTCGTTCGTTCGCGCGAGGCCGCACGCCGCGCAGTCGAACCAGTCGCGCGGCTCGGTCGTCCCCTCGCCGTGGTCGGTCATCGTCGCGTCGCGCGAAGGGGCCCGCGTCGCACCGTCACAGGCCGGCGCGCTCGAGAAATGCGTCGATCGCGGCGGCGCTCGCAGACGGCGCGCTGAGCTGCGGGCAGTGACCGACGTTCTTCACTACCGCTAGCGTGCTGTGGGAGAGAGTTCGATTCATGTATTCGCCAACGCTGCGAGGTGCGATCAGATCATCGTCGCACTGCAAGATCAGCGTCGGCGTCTGCAAGCGCGCGAGCTCTGCACGGACGTCCGAGAGGAACGTGACGCGGGCGAAGCGCTTGGCGATGTCCGGGTCGGTTCGGCAGAAGCTGTTCGTCAGCTCGACTCCGAGCTCCTTGTGAGGCGCGCCCATGATCGCGGGCGCCATGTTGCTCGACCAGCCGAGGTAGTTGCTCTCCAGCGTGTCGAGCAGCGAGTCGATGTCCTCGCGCTTGAATCCGCCGATGTAGTCGCCGTCGTCGATGTAGCAGGGGGACGGGCCGATCATGATCTGCGCCGCGAACTGTGAAGGATCGGCGAGGTTCGCGAGCATCCCGATCATGGCGCTGACCGAGTGGCCGACGAAGATGCCCGGCCCTTCCCCGAACTCACGGACGATGTCGAGGACATCGTCCGCGTAGCCGCGAAGCGAGCCGTATTTCTTCGGATCGTAGGCCGACAGATCGGAGCCACCGCTCCCCACGAGATCGAAGAGCACCGTCCGGTAGCGCCGCGCGTAGCTCGGCGCGAGGAGCCTCCACATGTTCTGGTCGCAGCCGAAGCCGTGTGCGAAGAACATCGTCGCCGGTCCACTGCCCACGACTTGCACGTTGTTGCGGCTGCGAATGGGCATAGGGATCGGCGGAGACTAGCTCAGATCAGCGCTGGCGTCGCACGGTGCGGCGACACCGAACGCGGATGTATCACCTCGGCCCGCAGCCACCGTGGCCGCGTTCCCGGCGTTGTATGGCGACGATCAGGCACGTCGACGGCATGGCGAGAACGGACGAGAACGGATCGGATGCCATCAGAGCGACACCTTCCGGAACCGCCGCACGCTGAGCGTCACGAGGACGATGCTGATGGCGACGAGGGCGAGCACGTTCGGCATCAGCTCCATCGGGCCCGCGTCGCGGAGCACGACGCCGCGCATGATCTCGATCATGTGCGTCGCCGGCAAGATGCGGCCGATCGCGTAGAGCACGATGGGGAGACCCGACGAGGGGAAGATGTAGCCACTGAGGAAGATGGACGGCAGCAGGAACATCTGCGCGAGCTGCTGCGCCGCCGCTTGCGTGCTCGACACGGTGGAGACGAAGAGCCCGAGCGACAGGAGCGCGAACAGGTAGATCGTCGCCATCCCGAAGAGGAAGACGAGGTTGCCGCGGATGGGGACGTCGAAGCCGAAGCGCATCGCGGTCAGGATCATCACCATCTCGGCGATGCCGATGACGAGGTAGGGCACGACCTTGCCCAGCATGAGCCCGAGCGGGTTGACCGGCGTCACGAGCAGCTGCTCGAGGGTCCCTTGCTCGCGCTCCTTGACGATCGCGATGGCCGTGAGGACCGTGGCGACGATCTGGAGGATGATCGCGATGAGGCCAGGGATGATGTAGTTGGCAGTGCGGCCGTCCGGGTTGAAGAGGATGATCGGCTGCACGGCGAAGCCTGCCGAGATGGCGGGGGCCCCGTTGTCGCCGGCGTTCAGCTCCTCGACCGTGACCTCGTTCGCGATGCCGTTCGCCGCGGCGAGCGCCTGCGCGCTGGCGGTCGAGTCGGAGCCGTCGATGAGCACGAGCACCTTCGCGGCGAGGTGGCGGGCGCGCTTGTCGTGGAAGTCTGGCGGGATGACGATGCCGACCCGCGCTCGGCCGGCGGTGATGTCCTCGCGCGCAGCGTGCGGGTTCGGCGTGACGTGCGTGATCTTGAAGGTGCGGGTGGCGCGGAGCTCGTCCATCAGCAGGCGGCTCTCGCGCGACTGGTCCTGGTCGACGACGACGGTCGGAAGATCGCGCACCGTCTGGTCGATGAAGCCGAACAGCACGAGCTGGAACAGCGGGATCATCATCGAGATCCCGAGCGTCGCCCGGTCGCGGAAGATGTGCGTGAACTCCTTGAGGAGGATGGCGACGAACGAGTTCCACATGGCTCAGCTCGCCCGCTTGCCCTTCGTGACGGGCGAGAGCCGCTCGCGAGCCGCGGCCTCCTGCTCGGTCAGCGTGACGAACACGTCCTCGAGCGACGCCGAGATCTCGCGGAGCTTCACCTCGGAGTAGCCCGCCTTGCTCATCACTCGGGCGAGCTCCTCGTCGGAGATCTGGGCGTCGATGACCGCGTGCACGGACTGGCCGAAGATCGTCGCGCTCGGGCAGAAGGGCTGCTGCTGCAGCCACGAGAGCGCGCTGGCGGTGCGTGCGGTCTCGACCTCGAGGCGCCGCTGCCCCGGACGGTTGACGGCGGCGATGTGCTTGAGCGAATCGGGCGTCCCCGAGATGATCATCTTGGCGAGGTAGAGGTACCCCACCTCGCCGCAGCGCTCCGCCTCGTCCATGTAGTGCGTCGTCACGAGCAGCGTGATCCCGTCGGCGGCGAGGCGAAACAAGAGGTCCCACAGCTCCCGGCGCGCGACAGGGTCGATGCCGGCCGTCGGCTCGTCGAGGAACACCACGCGCGGCTCGTGCATCAGCGCGCTGCCGAGGGCGAGCCTCTGCTTCCAGCCGCCCGAGAGCTGACCCGCGCGTCGATCGAGGTACGGGCCGATGTGCGTGAGCTGGACGGCGGCGTCGCGCCTCGTGCGCAGCCGGTCGCCCGTGAGGCCGTAGATGCGCGCGTAGAAGTCGAGGTTCTCGCGGACGGTGAGGTCGGGGTAGAGCGCGAACTTCTGGCTCATGTAGCCGATGCGCTTGCGGATGCTCTCCCCCTCCTTGGCGACGTCCAGCCCGAGGACGGTGGCCGTGCCGGAGGTGGGGGCGAGCAGGCCGCACAAGATGCGGATGAGCGTCGACTTGCCCGAGCCGTTCGGTCCGAGCAGCCCGTAGATGCTCCCGGCCTTCACCTCGAGGTCGACGTTGTCGAGAGCGACGAAGTCGCCGAACTTGCGCGTGACTCCCCGGACGACGATGGCGGAGCCATGGGCCGTCGCCTCGCCGCCGCCCGTCTCGGTCACTTCGGCACCGTGATGAAAGCCGCCATCCCCGCGCGCAGCACGTCGCGACCTTCCTTGAGACCGATCCGCGTCGCGAACACCTGGTCCGCTCGCTCGTCGGCCGTCTGCAGGTTGCGCGGCGAGTACTCGCCCACGTCGTTGATGTGCTCCACCACCCCCTTGAACGCCTTTCCCGGAAACGTATCGACGCTGACGGGGACGTCCTCGCCGACATGAATCCGACCGAGGCGCGTCTCGGGCACGTAGATGCGCACGTAAAGCTCGCTCTCCTCGAGCAGCGTCGCGGCGGTCGCGTTCGGCGCGAGGATGTCGCCGGGGCGTAGGTCGAGGGCCTCGACCCTCGCGAGGCGCGACGCTCGAATGACCAGCTCGTCGATGAGGACCTTGATCTGATCGAGCTTCCCCTGCGCCGCGGCCACGGTCCCCGCCGCGGCCTTAAGGTCTTCGACGCGCGTGCCGGCGACCACGAGCCGCGCGCTCGCCTGGGCCTCCTGGGCGCGCGCCGCCGCCTGCTGGATGTCCTCGTTCCGCGTGCCGTTGACCAGCTCGTCGAGCGTCTGCTTGGCCGAGTTGCGGAGCGCGACGGCCCCGCGCAGCGTCGACTCCGCGGCGTCCGCCTCCGACTGCGAGATCGCCCCTGTGGCGATCAGCTTCCGTGCACGGTCGGCGTCGAGCTGCGCCTTGTCGAGCGTGACCTGCGCCGCGACGAGCCGCGCCTCCGCCCCCTGCACCTGCTCGCGGCGCGCGCCGTTCCTCGCCTCCGCGAGCGCGGCCACGGCGGTCGACGCCCGCGCCTTCGCCTCCTCGATCTCCTCCGGCCGCGCGCCGACCTGGAGCTTCTCGAGGTTCGCCTGGGCCTGATCGAGCGCGCCCTGCGCCTGCAGACGCTGCGCCTCGAGGTCGCCCGTCTCGAGCACGACGATCGGCTGCCCGGCCTTGACCGTGTCCCCCTCCCGCACGAGGACCTCCTTCACACGGCCGCCCGTGCGCGAGCCGACCGCGATCGTGCGCGCCTCCACCGTGCCGCTCCACTCGTAGGGGCGGCGGGACTGGTAGAGCGCGTAGGCGCCGTAGATGCTCGCGATGACGGCGATGACGATGAGGGGAATGAAGCGTCGCACGCGGCTACGATGCACGAACTCTGCCTCTGGTGGCAGAGCTGTGACCGGAAGCGGTCAATCCTCGCGCGGAAGCGGCTTCCTTCGGGCGAAGGTGGGGTCGGTGAGGAAGAACACCTGCGCGATGAGGCTCGGGCCGAAGAACCACACGTTGGTGGCGAACGCTCCGAACGTGTGGATCCCGACGACGAGCGGCGTGACGAGCCACCGTCGCGGGCGGAAGACCAGCAGCGCCGCGAGCGTCAGCTCTCCCGCAATCCCCAGCGTCGCCAGCGTCGCGTCGCACGTCAGGCTGTCGGCGCAGCGGTTCATCACGCCCGGGAAGTGCCAGCCGAGCCCGGTGCGGAGGTACTGCATGCGCACGTAGAGATGCCGTCCCGACAGCCACGTCGAGTTCATCTTCATGAGGCCGGTCGCGAAGTAGATCCACGCGGCCTGCAGCACGAGGACGTCGCGCGGCCAGCGCGGGATGCGCTCGTCCGGGGGCACGCGGCGAAAGAGGCCGCCGCGCGGGCGCGCGTGGGCGAGGATGACGGCGGTCACGGCGAAGTAGGCGAAGTCGTTCAGCCGCAGGTACTCGTGCCACTCGACCGCGCGCAGCACGGCGGCGAGCGCGGTGGCGGGCATCACGAGGCCGAGAGGCGCCCCGACGACCATCAGGATCTCGCAGGCGATGAGGCCCAGCTGGAGCCCGACCAGGCCGGAGGGGGCGGCGGCCGCGATCCAGTCGTGAATGCGCGCCGTCCCCGAGTACGCGAGGTCGAGGATGTCGTACGCGAGCCAGATGGCGCCGAAGGCCATCCTGAAGCGCGCGATTGGCAGGGCGGGCGCGTCCTCACGCACCCACCGTCGGAACGCCTCAGCGGCAGCGGAAGACATTCTTCACCGCCTCGCCTTCGAACGTGAAGCACTGGAGCGTCGCGGTCGTGTGGGGGCGCCCGTAGACGCAGCCGTACTCCGCGGCGTGCATGTAGTCCTCCACGCGGTCGTACACCGGGTCCCACTCGAGCGCCGTGCCTGAATCGTGAAGTCGCGCGAGCGGTCGCCCCTCGGCGTTCAGCGGCGGGTCCCAGCGCACGTCGCAGCGCGAGATGGCGGTCGAGAACATGTCCCACGAGAGGGTGACCCGCTGCGGCGCCTGCCCGAACGGTCGGTACCCCAGCCGGAATTGCTGCGCGAGGGCGTGGCCCTGCGGGACGATGAGGAAGAGCAGGAACCCCGCGACGTACAGAGGATTTCGATCGAGCGGGCCCACGCGCGGCGAGTCTCGCACGGAAGCGAAGTGGAGGGAGCCCGCACGACAGGATCGACCCGTGCGTCTTCTTCCCGTGGAGTTATGCTGCCGCCGTGCCTCCCGACCTCCCCTTCCTCACGCGCGCCTGGTTCGCCTTCGCGTGCTTCTTTCGCGTGCTGGTGAGCGGCACCTTCGCCGGCTCCGTGTGGCGCCTGCAGGAAGCCCAGCCGGTGCCGCCGCCCCCGGCACCCGCCCCCGTGCCGCTCCCCGCCGCTCCGGTCGCCGCGACTCCCGACCCCGCGCTCCAGCTCCTCGCGCTCCTCCAGCGGGAGGGGCGCTTCGTCGACTTTCTCGAGCAAGACGTCGCGTCCTTCAGCGACGCCGACGTCGGGGCTGCGGCCCGCGTCGTCCACGACGGATGCCGGCGCGCGCTTCGCTCGCACACGAAGCTGTCGCCGCTGCGCACCGAAGAGGAGGGGGCGCGCGTGACGATCGCCGAAGGGTTCGCGCCCGACGAGGTGAAGCTCACCGGGAACGTGCAGGGGAAGGCGCCGTTCACCGGGGTCCTCCGTCACCGAGGCTGGCGCGCGCGCGACCTCGTGCTCCCGACCATGGTGAAGGCGTACGACGCGACGATCCTCGCGCCCGCGGAGGTCGAGCTATGAGCGATCCCAGATACATCATCGGCATCGACCTCGGGACGACGCACTGCGCGATGGCGATGGCTCTCTTGCCCACCGGCGACGACGCGAAGGACACCTCGCCCGCGGTCACGGCCTTCCCCGTTCCGCAGCTCGTGACGCAATCGGGCATGGAGTCGCGGCCCCTCCTGCCGTCGTGCCTCTACTTCGCGCACGCGAGCGAGGGGGCGCTGGCGCTCCCCTGGGACAAGGAGCGGACGTTCGCCGTCGGCGAGTACGCGCGCACGCGCGGCGCAGAGTCTCCGACGCGGGTCGTCGCGAGCGCCAAGAGCTGGCTCTCGCACACGGGCATCGACCGGCGAGGGCCCGTGCTGCCGCTGGGCGCGCCGGAGGATGTCGAGAAGATCTCCCCGGTCGAGGCGTCGTTCCGATACCTCGAGCACCTCGGCGAAGCCTGGGACCGTGACGTCGCGAAGGGGGACAAGTCGCTCCAGCTCGCCGCGCAGGAGGTCGTCATCACGGTGCCGGCGTCGTTCGACGCGGGCGCGCGGGAGCTCACGGCCGAGGCCGCCGCCGCCGCGGGCATCGAGCACCTGACGCTGCTCGAGGAGCCGCAGGCCGCGCTGTACGCGTGGATCGACGCGCGGGGCGACAAGTGGCGCAAGGAGGTGAAGGTCGGGGACGTCATCCTGGTCGTCGACGTCGGCGGCGGCACGACCGACTTCTCCGCCATCGCGGCGGTCGACAGCGGGGGCTCGCTCGAGCTCGCCCGGGTCGCCGTCGGCGATCACATCCTGCTCGGCGGCGACAACATGGACCTCGCGCTCGCCCACGTGGCTGCCCGCAAGCTCGAGGAGCAGGGGAAGGAGGTCGACCGCTGGCAGATGGTCGGGCTCACGTTCGCGTGCCGCGTCGCCAAGGAGGCGCTGCTGAACGACGCGTCGCTGGCCTCGTATCCGCTGTCGATCGCGGCGCGCGGCGGCAAGCTGATCGGCGGCGGGTTGCGCACCGAGATCACGCGCGAGGAGCTGGTGGCGACTGTGATCGACGGCTACTTTCCCGTCGTCGAGGCGAGCGCGCGCCCCGCGGTCCGTCCTCGCGGCGGGCTCACTCAGGCAGGGCTCCCGTACGCGCAGGACGCCGCCGTCACGCGTCACCTCGCGTCGTTCCTCGGCCGGCAGGCGGACGCCATCGCCAAGGTTGCAGGCGCGAGCCCGACCACGAGCGGCACGCTGCTCCACCCGACGGCCATCGTCTTCAACGGCGGCGTCATGAAGTCCCCCGCGCTGCGCGAGCGCATCGTCTCGACGCTCGACGCGTGGCTCGTCGCGGACGGCGCCGCCCCGGTCCGCGTCCTCGAGGGGAGCGACCTCGATCTCGCCGTCGCGCGCGGCGCCGTGTCGTACGGCCTCGTGCGCCACGGGCGCGGGCTGCGCATTCGCGGAGGCACCGCGCGCGCCTACTACGTCGGCATCGAGAGCCCGGCGCCCGCCGTCCCCGGAGTCGAGCCGCCGGTGTCGGCGCTCTGCGTCGCGCCGTTCGGCATGGAGGAGGGGACGAACGTCGACCTCCCGGCGCACGAGCTGTACGTCGTCGTGGGCGAGAAGGTCCGCTTCCGCTTCTTCGGCTCGAGCGTCCGTCGCGCCGACGTCGCGGGGACCGAGCTTCACCGCTGGAAGAAGGACGAGCTCGCCGAGCTGGCGCCCATCGAGGTGACGCTGCCTGCAGGCGCCCGGGCCGAGGGGGACGTTGTCCCGGTGCACCTGCACGCGGCCATCACCGAGGTGGGGACGCTGCGCCTCGAGGCGGTGCCGACCACGGCGCTCGTCGCGGAGGAGCGGTGGAAGCTGGAGCTGAACGTCCGCGGCGAGGTGTAAGGCTCCCGCATGGAAGGCGCGCGCTTCGTCGTCGGCATCGATCTCGGCACGACCCACACGGTCGTCGCCTTCGCCGACCTCGCCTCGACCGCCGCGCGGGCCGTGCCCTCGGTCTTCGAGATCCCGCAGCTTGTCACCGCGACCACCTCCGCCGCGCGCCCGCTCCTCCCTTCGCTCCTCTACGCGCCGCTCGACGCCGAGCAGGTGAACGACCCGTGGGGCGACGCGCCTTGGGTCAAAGGCGAGCTCGCGCGTCGTCGCGGCGTCGAGGCGCCCGCGCGCGTGGTCGCGAGCGCCAAGAGCTGGCTGTCGCACGCCGCGGTCGATCGAACCGCGGCGATCTTGCCCTGGGGAGGGGACGACACCGGTCCGAGGATTTCCCCCGAAGGCGCGAGCGCCGCGCTGCTCTCGCACGTCCGGCGCGCGTGGGACGAGGCGCATCCTGACGCTCCGCTCGCGACGCAGGAGGTCGTCCTCACGGTGCCCGCGTCGTTCGACGAGGTCGCTCGCGAGCTGACGCTCTCGGCCGCGACGGCCGCGGGGCTTTCGGTGCGGCTGCTCGAGGAGCCGCAGGCGGCGTTCTACGACTACCGGGCGCGCGTCGGCGAGGAAGCGCTGCGCGCGATCGTGCCCGCGGGCAAGACGTCGGCGCTCGTGCTCGTGTGCGACGTCGGCGGCGGGACGACCGACCTCTCCCTGCTCAGCGTGGCGCGCGCCGACGACGCCGCAGGCGGGAGCTCGCTCGAGGTCACGCGCACCGCGGTCGGTCGGCACCTGCTCCTCGGCGGCGACAACATGGACCTCGCGCTCGCGCACGTCGCCGAGACGCGTCTCGGTGGCGAGCCGCTCGACCCTGCGCGCTACGGGCAGCTGCTGCTCGCGTGCCGTGCCGCCAAGGAGACGTTGCTCGGCGCCTCGCCTCCCGAGGACGTCGGCGTGAGCGTCGCCGGCGCCGGCTCGAAGCTCGTCGGCGGCACACGGAGCGCGAGGCTCACGCGCGCCGAGGCGGAGACGATCGTGCTCGACGGGTTCTTCCCGCGTGTGCTCCCGGGCGAGAGCGTGACGCAGCCTCGCGCCGGCCTGCTCGGCTTCGGCCTGCCGTACGAGCGCGACGTCGCCATCACGCGCCACGTCGCCGCGTTCTTCGCGCGCCACGCCGAGGGGGCGCACGCTCCGGACGCGCTCCTCCTCAACGGCGGCGTCTTTCACTCGGCGCGCATCGCCGGTCGACTGGCGGAGTCGATCGCGGCCTGGGGAGACGCGCCCATCGCCGTGCTCCCGCACGCCGACCCCGACCTCGCCGTCGCGCGCGGCGCCGTCGCGTACGCCCTCGCGCGTCGCGGCGCGGGCCCGACCATCGCGAGCGGCTCCGCGCGCGGGTACTACGTCGAGGTCGCGCGCGACGCGTCTCGGCCGCGCGCGGTCGTGTGCGTCGTGCCTCGAGGGACGGCCGAAGGGGAGGTGCAGCTCGCCGACCGCACGCCGCTCTCGCTCGTGCTCGGCCGCGCCGCGCGCTTCGAGCTCTTCGCGTCGGACAACGCTCGCGGGCATCGCGCCGGCGACGTCGTGGCGTGGGGCGACGTCGACCTCGACCCTTTGCCTCCGGTCTTCACCACGTTCGCCGAGGCAGGCCGCCGCGAGGAGTCGGTGCGCGTGGCGCTCCAGGGGGAGCTCAGCGCGATCGGCACGCTCGACCTCGCGTGCGTCGAGCTGGCACCGCCGAAAGACCAGCCGCCTCGCCGCTTCCGTCTCGCGTTCAACCTGCGTGAGCTGGCCGAGCGAAGGAGCGTCGTCCCCGCGTCGTCCGTCGCGCCGCCGTCGTCGCGCGTCCGTGGCGCCCGCGTGATGGACGAGGCGCTGGTCGCGGTCGACCGCGTCTTCGGAAAGAGCGTCGCCGACGTGCGCGAGCGCGAGAGCAAGGATCTGGTGCGCGAGCTGGAGCGCCTCCTCGGCGACCGTGGCGAGTGGGACACGGCCACGGCGCGCGCGATCTTCGACGCGGTCTTCCGCGGGCAGAAGTCGCGGCGTCGGTCGCTCGATCACGAGCGCGTCTTCTGGCAGCTCGCGGGCTTCTGTCTCCGCCCCGGCGTCGGAGCGCCAGGCGATGCCGAGCGCGTCGCGGGCCTCTTCCGCCTGCTCCCGGAGAGGCTCGCGTTCACGGATCAACCGCGCGCGTGGCAGCAGTTCTGGTTCGCCTGGCGCCGCGTCGCCGCCGGACTGGACGAGGCGTCGCAGGTCGCGATCCGGGACATGGTCGACCCGTTCCTCGCGCCCAAGGAAGCAGGCCGGAAGCCGCCGAAGGGGTGGAAGCCCGACGCGCTCGACGCCCTGCTCGAGATGGCCGCGTCGCTCGAGCGCGTGCCTCAGGCGCGTCGCGCCGAGCTCGGGGCGTGGCTCCTCGAGCGGACGTGGACCGACCGCGACCCGCGCATCTGGGCCGCCCTCGGCCGTCTCGGCGCACGGTCGCCGGCGTACGCGAGCGTGAGCTACGTGGTCGCGCCCATGACGGTCGAGCGCTGGCTCGACCACCTGCTGAGAGAGAAATGGCAGGACGTGGTCACCGCCCCCGACGCCGCGATCCGGATGTGCCGCGTGACGGGAGATCGTACGCGCGACCTGAGCGAGCGCCTGCGGAAGGAGGTCGCGCGCCGGCTCGTGCAGGTCGGCGTCCAGGCGGACCGGGTCCGCGTCATCGAGGAGCGGGTGGAGGTCCTCGAGAGCGAGCAGGCGGCCTTCTTCGGCGAGGGAATGCCTATCGGGCTACGGATGATGGATCCCGTGGGTTGAGACGCGGTCAAGGCGTGCCAGGACCGCGACCACGAGGTCGAGGGAAATCACTCGGTCGTCGGAATGAATCATTCCGAGGTCGAGGAAAATCATTCGCTCGTCGGAATGAATCTTCTCGAGGCCGACGAAAATGTTTCGCGGGTCGGGATGAATCCTCCCCGGGTCGAGGAAAATCTCCTGGGCGCCGTGATGAATCCTCTCGAGGTCGGGGAAAATCTTCTCCCCGACCCTCGCCCGCCCTATACACGCGGCGTCGCCGCACCCCACCCTTCCGCGGCGGCAGAGGAACGCATGGACGCGCGCATCGAGACGGACAGCATGGGCGAGGTTCACGTCCAGAACGACCGGTACTGGGGCGCGCAGACGCAGCGCTCGCTCGAGAACTTCAAGATCGGCGGCCACCGCTTCTCGCGCGGCATGATCCAGGCGTTCGGCACGGTGAAGAAAGCGGCCGCGCTGACGAACCGCGACCTCGGCAAGCTCGACCAGGCCAAGACCGACCTCATCACGCGCGCCTGCGACGAGGTGATCTCGGGGAAGCTCGACGAGCACTTCCCGCTCGTCGTCTGGCAGACCGGCAGCGGCACGCAGTCGAACATGAACGCCAACGAGGTCATCTCGAACCGCGCGATCGAGCTCGCCGGCGGCGTCATCGGCAGCAAGAAGCCGATTCACCCGAACGACGACGTCAACAAATCCCAGTCGTCGAACGACGTCTTCCCGACGGTCATGCACGTCGCGGCCGCGGTGCAGATTCACGCCGAGCTGCTCCCGGCCATCGCGCAGCTCGCGGCGACGTTCTGGGCCAAGTCGAAGGCGAACGCGGACGTGGTGAAGATTGGCCGCACCCACCTGATGGACGCGACGCCGCTCACGCTGGGGCAGGAGCTCTCCGGCTACGCGTCGCAGCTCGACTTCGCGCGCGACGCCATCGCCCGCAACGCGGAGACGCTCTACGACCTCGCGCTCGGCGGCAGCGCGGTCGGGACGGGGCTCAACACGCACCCGGACTATGCCGTGAAGGTCGCCAAGCAGATCGCCGACCTCACGGGCCTGCCCTTCCGCACAGCGCCGAACAAGTTCGCGGCGCTGGCCGCGCACGACGCCATCGTGCTCACCCACGGCGCCATCAAGACGCTCGCCGTCGCGTGCATGAAGATCGCCAACGACGTGCGGCTGCTCGCCAGCGGCCCGCGGTGCGGCATCGGGGAGATCTCGATCCCGGAGAACGAGCCCGGCAGCTCGATCATGCCGGGCAAGGTGAACCCGACGCAGTGCGAGGCGATGACGATGGTCGCCGCGCAGGTGATGGGCAACGACGTGACGATCGGCATCGCCGGCTCGAACGGCCACTTCGAGCTCAACGTCTTCAAGCCCGTGCTCATCCACAACCTCCTCGAGTCGGTGAAGCTGCTCACCGACGCGTGCCACAGCTTCGACGAGCACTGCGCGCGCGGCATCGAGCCGAACCGCGAGGTCATCCGGCGTCACCTGAACAACTCCCTGATGCTGGTGACGGCGCTGAACCAGTCGATCGGCTATGACAACGCCGCGAAGGTCGCCAAGCTGGCGCACCACGAAGGCACGACGCTCAAGGAGGCCGCCCTGAAGCTCGGCCTGATCACCGCGGAGGAGTTCGACCGCGTCGTGCGCCCAGAGAAGATGGTCTCGCCGTAAGAAGTCCGCGAACCGCATCGCCCTCGTCACCCATCAGAAGGAGCCCTCATGAAGAACAGCTTCGGTAGCGCGTCCACGCTCAAGGTCGGGGACCAGTCGTTCGCCATCCAGAATCTCCGCGCGGCCGCGAAGGCGCTGCCCGGCATCGAGCGGCTGCCGTTCTCGCTCAAGATCCTGGTCGAGAACCTGCTGCGCACGGAGAACGGCCTCTCGGTGCGCGCCGACGACATCGAGGCGCTCTCGAAGTGGGACGCGAAGGCGGAGCCGACGCGCGAGATCGCGTTCACCCCGAGCCGCGTCCTGCTGCAGGACTTCACGGGCGTCCCCGCGGTGGTCGACCTCGCCGCCATGCGCGACGCGATGAAGAAGATGGGGGGCACGGCGCAGAAGATCAACCCGCTGCAGCCCGTCGAGCTCGTCATCGACCACTCCGTGCAGGTCGACGAGTACGGCACCGCCGCGTCGCTCCTCAGGAACGCCGACCTCGAGTTCTCTCGCAACGGCGAGCGCTACGTCTTCCTCCGCTGGGGCCAGAAGGCGTTCAAGAACTTCCGCGTCGTGCCGCCCGACACCGGCATCGTCCACCAGGTGAACCTCGAGTACCTGGCGCGGGTCGTGTTCACCGCGAACGGCGCCGCCTACCCCGACACGCTCGTGGGGACCGACTCGCACACGACGATGATCAACGGCCTCGGCGTGCTCGGCTGGGGCTGTGGAGGCATCGAGGCCGAGGCGGCGATGCTCGGCCAGCCGGTGTCGATGCTCATCCCGCACGTCGTCGGCTTCAAGCTCACCGGCGTGCTCTCTCCGGGCGCGACCGCGACGGATCTCGTGCTGACCGTGACCGAGATGCTCCGCAAGAAAGGCGTCGTCGGCAAGTTCGTCGAGTTCTACGGCGAGGGGCTGGGCTCGCTCACGCTGGCCGACCGCGCGACCATCGCCAACATGGCGCCCGAGTACGGCGCGACGTGCGGCATCTTCCCGGTCGACGAAGAGACGCTCCGCTACCTGCGCTTCACGGGGCGGACCGACGCGCAGGTCGCGCTCGTCGAGGCGTACATGAAGGAGCAGGGGCTCTTTCACACGAGCAGCACGCCCGAGGCGACGTACACCGACACGATGTCGCTCGACCTGTCGACGGTCGAGACGTGCCTCGCGGGGCCGAAGCGCCCGCAGGATCGCGTCCGCATCGCCGACATGAGGAAGAACTTCGAGGCGGCGAAGGGCTCGCTGAAGGGGAAAGAGTCCGTCACGAACGTCGCGGTGGCGCGCCTGCAAGGGGAGGGGGGCGGAGGCGCGGCGGTCGGAGCCGCGACGGCGGCGCACGCGGCGATCAAGGTGCCCGTCACGCTCGACGGGATCACGCACGAGATCCACGACGGCTCGGTCGTCATCGCGGCCATCACGAGCTGCACGAACACGTCGAACCCGGCCGTCCTCTTCGCCGCGGGGCTCCTCGCGAGGAACGCCGTCGCGCGCGGCCTCAAGGCGAAGCCGTGGGTCAAGACGAGCCTCGCGCCCGGCTCGAAGGTCGTGACGGAGTACCTGGCGAAGTCGGGGCTCGACAAGTCGCTCGAGGCGCTCAACTTCTTCACCGTCGGCTACGGCTGCACGACCTGCATCGGCAACAGCGGGCCGCTCCTTGCTCCAGTCTCCAAGGCGATTGAAGAAGGGAACCTTGTCGTCTCTGCAGTGCTGTCGGGAAACCGCAACTTCGAGGGGAGAGTTCACCCCGAGGTCCGAGCCAATTACCTCGCGTCGCCTCCGCTCGTCGTCGCCTACGCGATTGCGGGACGAAGCGACATCGATCTGACGACCGACCCGCTAGGAAAAGGCACCGACGGCAAGGACGTGATGCTGAAGGACATCTGGCCGTCTCGCGACGAGATATCGAAGGCCATGGAGGCGTCGGTCGACGGCGCGATGTTCCGCAAGGTCTACGAGGACGTGTTCACCGGCGACCCGCAGTGGGGGAAGCTCGAGGTCCCCGAAGGGGAGCTGTTCACGTGGGACCCGAAGTCGACCTACGTGAAGCACCCGCCCTACTTCGTCGACATGGCGAAGGAACCGGCGCCGGTGGCCGACATCAAGGACGCGCGCGTGCTGCTCCTGCTCGGCGACAGCATCACGACCGACCACATCTCTCCGGCCGGCTCGATCAAGAAGGACGGCCCCGCGGGCAAGTACCTCGTCGCGAACGGCGTGGCGCCGAAGGACTTCAACTCGTACGGCTCCCGCCGCGGCAACCACGAGGTCATGGTGCGCGGGACGTTCGCGAACGTGCGCCTGAAGAACCTGCTGGCGCCGGGCACGGAGGGGGGCGTCACGCGCCACCTGCCGGACGGCGAGACGATGAGCGTCTTCGATGCGTCGGTGAAGTACGAGGCGGACAAGGTCCCGCTGCTCGTGCTCGCGGGCAAGGAGTACGGCTCGGGGTCGTCGCGCGACTGGGCGGCGAAGGGGCCGCGGCTGCTCGGCGTGCGCGCGGTCATCGCGGAGAGCTACGAGCGGATCCACCGGAGCAACCTCGTCGGGATGGGCATCGTCCCGCTGCAGTTCAAGGACGGAGAGAGCGCGGGCTCGCTCGGCCTGACCGGTGAGGAGGTCTTCTCGATCGACGGCGTGAAGGCGCTGCTCGACCGAGGGCTCGCCGGCGACCGTCAGGTGACGGTGCACGCGAAGCGCGCGGGGAAGGACCCCGTCACGTTCACCGCGCGCGTCCGCATCGATACCCCGCAGGAGGTGCTCTATTACCAGCACGGCGGAATCCTCCAGTACGTCCTCCGTCAGCTCGCCGCACAGAAGTAGCGGGGAGCGGGCGACAGCGGTTGCGTGTCGCCGCGATCGGAAGGACGATTCAGCATGCGGAAAGCACTCCTCTTGCTCGTCGTCGTCCTGGTGGCGGCGAGCGCTGCGCTGTGGGCCATCGGTTGCAGCGGTTCGCCCGCCACGGGCTTCGGGATCAGCCCTGATGGCGGCGTGAAGGGGACGACGGACGCGCCTCACACGGTCATCCTCGGCGGTGACGGCGGCGTCCTCAGCGGCGGCGACTCCAACGTCCCCTCCGGGCCGTGCACGGGCATCGCGTGCCAGCAGACGTGCGCGACGACCTCGGTCAAGGGGAAGGTCTACGACCCCGCAGGCGTCAACCCGCTCTACAACGTGTTCGTCTACGTCCCGAACGCGCCCCTCCAGGCGCTTCAGTCGGGCCCGACGTGCACGCAGTGCCAGGCGCCAGCCTCGGGAGATCCCATCGCGAGCACGACGACGGCGTCGGACGGGACCTTCACCCTCACCAACGTCCCCTCGGGCACGGACATCCCCATCGTCCTCCAGCTCGGCAAGTGGCGACGCCACCTGACCCTGCCGTCGGTCACCTCGTGCGGCACGACGACGCCGGTGGACGGCTTCTTTCGGCTGCCGCGCAAGCAAGCGGAGACGTCGCCCGACGACAACATCCCGCTCATCGCGTTCACGACGGGCTGCGACGGCGCCGAATGCTTCTTCAGCGGCCGCATCGGCATCGACCTCAGCGAGTTCACCGGCCCGACGGGGACGGGGCGTGTGCACGTCTACAAGAGCTCGAACGACGTCGGCCAGACGTTCCCGGGAGGGGCGGGAGACGCGGCCACGCTCTGGTCCACGCTCTCCGAGTGGATGAAGTACGACATCGTCTTCGACGCCTGCGAGTGCCTGCCGTACGACCGCGGCGGCGCAGGCTCGACCGACATCGGCTACGCGAACTTTCTCAGCTACCTCAACGCGGGGGGCCGGGCGTTCACGACGCACTACTTCTACAACTTCTTCGCCGACGAGACGCAGTGCGACGGGGCGGGCGGAGGCGGCGGCTTCGGCAGCAGCTACTGCTACGGCCAGGCGGCCTTGCCGACGATCGGGACGTGGGAAGGGAACACCAACCAGTCGTTCGCGCCCGACACGCCGAACTGCCCGCAGGACGCGCAGCTGAACAGCGACCCCTCGGGCAACGGCGGCTCGTGCCTGACGATCGACACGGCCATCCCCAAGGGGGTCGCGTTTGCCCAGTGGTACAAGGCGAACAACTCGAAGCTCACGTACGGCGGCAGCGAGGCGTACGGCTACGTCGGGCTGACCGACATTCGCGAGGACATGGGCCCGCTCGCGTCATCCATCGTCACAGCGGGTACAGCGACGCCGTGGCTCTACGCCGGCGATCTGGCGAGCGGGACGTACGACGCCTACTACTTCAGCTTCAACACCCCGGTGAACATCCCGGTGGCGAAGCAGTGCGGTCGAGCCATCTTCTCGGACGTCCACCTCGACGACGCGCCTCAGGGGGAGTTCCCGTCGTATTGCCCGGGCGTGCCGAACGCGAGCGATCACGCCCCGAACGAGCTGGCGCTCGAGTTCCTGTTCTTCGATCTGTCCTCATGTGTGCAGAACGACACCATGGCGCCGCCCCCACCGCCGCCGAGCAAGTAGCCCCGGCGCGGGCCGGCCGACCGAGGTAAGCTCGGTCGAATGTGGGGTCGCTCGTTCGCGCGCAGTGGCGCGCTGCTTTGTCTCGTCGGGTGCGGTGGTGCTTCGGTCGGGGGGACGGTGGGCCGGGACGCGGGGCACTCCGGCGACGCCACGACTTCGCCTCTCGACGGAGGACGTCAGGCGAGCGACGCGAACGACTCGGGCGGCCCCGGGGTTGATGGCGGCGATGCGACGCTCACCACGGGAGACGCCGGTCACGACGCGTCTCTCTCGAACGACGCCGGGACCTCGCGCGACGCGGAGGTCGATGCGCACGTCGACGCAAGGGACGGAGGCGCTGTGCTCGACGCCGCTCACGCTCCGGCGGATGCGGGGCACGCGCCGATGGACGCAGGGCACGCCCCGATGGACGCGGGCCACGACGTGGGGGTCGACTCCGGGGTCGACGCGGGCGTGGACTCGGGCTTCGACGCCGGGCCCCCCGCGATCGAGTACGTCGGGCGCATCGACTACACGGACCCGGGTGGGCCACGGTTCCAGTGGCCGGGGACGCAGGTCATCATCCGCTTCACCGGGACGGCGGTGACGATCAACATGACGGACTACGGCAACTACTTCGACATCTACGTCGACGGCGTGCTCCAGCCGACCGCCCTCTTCGGCACCAGCGGCGTCGGCACGTCCGCGTACTCGCTCGCCTCGGGCCTGCCGAACGGCACCCACGAGGTCATCATGGACCGCCGCACGGAGCCGGTCGTGTCGACGACGCAGATCCTCGGCGTCGTGTTCCCCGGCGGCGGCTCACTCCTTCCGCCGAGACAGCGCCCGAAGCGTCGCATCGAGGCGATTGGCGACTCCATCAGCTGCGGCCTCGGTGTCCTCGGCGTGGGGCCGACGTGCACGGCGACGAACGCGAACGAGGACCACACGGACTCGTACGAAGCGGTCGCCGCGCGCGCGCTCGGGGCGGACCTCATCACGACCGCGTGGTCGGGCAAGGGCATCTACGAGAACTACGGGAACGCCGTGGCCGCGACGATCCCGCAGCTCTATCCGTACACGCTGCCGACGGAGCCCAGCGTCGCCACGCTCTGGAACTTCACGAAGTGGAACCCCGACGCGGTCGTCATCGACCTCGGCACGAACGACTTCTGGAACGGCGACCCGGGCATCGGCTACCAGAACAGCTATGTCGCGCTCCTCGAGACGATCCGCACGAACTATCCGAACGCGCTCATCGTCTGCGAGAACGGACCGATGCTCCTGACGACCGACTTCAACCTGGCCGAGGGCTACATCACGGCCGCGATCGCCGCGCGCGCGGCGGCGGGAGACACGCGCGTGACGTACCTGTCGTTCGGCATGCAGGGCGCGGGAAACGGCTACGCGTGCGACTACCACCCGAGCGCCATCACGCACGGGATCATGGCTGCCGCTCTCGAGGCGTTGCTCACGGAGAAGCTCGGCTGGTGAGCGTCGAGTAGAAAGGCCGGCGGTCACCCGGAACTTTCACCCGGCACGGCTGTCTCGTGCTGTGGGGGAAGGAAAGGTACCGATGAACGTCTCCACGACGTCGACGCACACGCACGCCAACCGTCCGATGACCCACGAAGGCCGGAAGGCGGGGTCCATGACCTCGGTCATGCGGTCCATGCCTCAGGCCTCGGGGCCGAAGGTCCTCCGCATCGGCTTCGTCCAGGGTGGGCGAGTGCTCGAGGACCGCATCCTGAAGGATCGATCGACCGTGACGGTCGGCGCGAGCGAGGCGGCGACGTTCGTCGTGACGTCGCCCGTAGTCGGCGCGCTCGCCGCCCCGTTCAAGCTCTTCGAGCGCACCGGAAACGACTACACGCTCAACCTCCGCGGCGGCATGAGCGGGCGCGTCGCCCTCGCGACCGGCATCGTCGAGCTCGCGAACGTGAGAGAGCCGCGGCTGCGTCTGACGGAGGAGGCGCGAGGGAAGGTCGTGCTCGGCGACACGACGTTCCTCTTCCAGTTCGTCGCCCCCCCGATCCCGCAGTCGCGGCCGCAGTTGCCGCTCGCCATCAAGGGCGGCCTCGCGAGCCAGATCGACTGGAACCTCACGATCATCGCCGCCTTCAGCTTCCTCGTGCACTTCGGCGTCGTCGGCTCGATGTACTCCGACTGGATGGACCCCGTGATGAACACCGAGGCGACCGCCGGCGGGCTCGTCGAGCTCGCGTCGAGGCTCCCGGTCGCGCCGCTCGAGATCCCGGAGAGCGCGCCGACGACGGCGGCGACTCCCACGACGACGCCGACTCCGGCGGCGACGACACCGACGACCACACCCGTGAGGATCGTCGACCATCCAGGCACGCCTGAGAGGCCTTCGACGGCCGCCGACATCGCGGCGCTCTCGAATGCGGCGGCGGCGATCGAGATGACGACGATGACGGTCCTCAACTCGCAGTCGAGCGCGGTGCACTCCGCGCTGGCGACGAGCGAGATCCCACCTGTGGATCTCGGCGAGCCGGCGGCGTCGATGGCCGGCGTGCGCCAGGCGACGGGGAACAACCTCAACTTTGGCCGGGGCGGCGAGGCGCTGCATCCAGGGACGAGCACCGACCTGAGCAAGCTCGCCCTCACGCGAGTCGACCCTAACAGCGGCAGGGCGGGGCACGAGACCGACAAGGGCGGCCCGTCGGGTGTCGTCAACGTCGCCCCTCCGATCACTCCGACGGGGAGCGGCGAGGACATCGGAGCGCCGCGCGTGGTCGCCGGTCTGCGTACGGGCTTCCGGTCTTGCTACAACGCAGGCCTGAACCTCGACCCGACGATGTCAGGCCGCGTGACGCTCATCGCGAAGGTCGGGCCGAACGGAGAGGTTGCTTCGACGGACTCGGCCGAGAACGTCGGGCTGTCGTCTGGCGTCGTGCAGTGCCTGCTGAAGAAGCTCGGTACGGCGCAGTTCGACCCAGGCCACGGGGCGACGAGCGTGAGGATCCCGGCGGGCTTCATTCAGCAAGGGAAGTGAGCGTCGGAGAGCAGGCGACCCCTGCCTCGGGCTACGAGCGACGTCGCGATCGATGTGCGCTACGTTCGAGCTGATGCGCGGGGAGGTGGCGACGTGATGCGCATCGGTAGCAGCCTCGGGCTCGCGTCGCTCATCTGGGCGTCGTCGGCTGGCGCGCAGCCGTGCCCACGCGATTGCGAGGCCAGCGCGCGCGATGCCTACGGGTGCTGCCCTGCCGCCGTGCACCGCCGTCCGTCGTCGCCTCCGCCATCCCCGCCCGCAGTCTACGTCCAGCCCGAGCGCGCCGCCCCTCCGCCGCCTCCCGCGCCACCGCCGCCGGCGCACATCGACTGCCCGCTGCCGACTGCACCGCCGACGCAGGTTGCGTTCGCGCGTGACGACCGCCGGAGCCGCCTCCAGCAGCGCGCCAAGGGCCTGGTCGTCACCGAGCTTCAGGGGCTCGAGAGCCTCCTCGGCGCGACCGCTCGAGGCGACGCGAATCGGGTGCAGATTCTCCGGCGGCTCGCGGAGGATTACGTTGAGCTCGAGAACGTCGCCACAAAAGAGCGGGCGCAGGCCGAGACAGACCGCGACGCGCTCAGGGCGACGGACCCGGGCGCCTCCGCGCAGAAGCAGGCGGTGGTCAACCAGGCGAACACCGTGGCTCTTCGGGCGCAGCAGCGCGCGGAGCAGGACTACACGGCTCTCGTGACCGACTACCCGGACTATCCGCAGCTCGACGAGGTGCTCTATTACCTCGCGTACGAGTACGAACAGGCGAACGATCTCGCGAGAGCGAGACAGCGCTACTTCGAGCTGATTCAGAAGCGACCCACCTCGAAGTACGTCCCCAACGCTTACCTCGCGTTTGCCGAGCTCTTCTTCAACGAGGGGCGGACGGACCCGGCCAAGTGGAACCTCGCGCAGCAGGCCTACGAGAAGGTCGTGAGCTTTCCGCCGCCGCAGAACCACGTGTACGGCTATGCGTGGTTCAAGCTCGCGCACGTGATGTGGTGGACCGGCGAACCGGTCCAGGCAGCGAGCGCGTTTCAGAGAGCGAGGAGCTGGGGCGTGTCGTTCACGCAGGAGCCGGGCGCGTCGCCAGTTCTCGCCGCAGCGTCGAGCGACCTGTCGCAGCTCCATCGCGTCTGTCCGGCGATCCCGGGGCCCGACCAGCTCCCGCTCACCGTCGCGCCGTGAGTCGATAAGGGTCTCGTAAGGATTCGCAGCGCGACCTTGCGCGGGCGTCGGACGACTTATACTGCGCCGATGCATATGCCCTCGTCAGTGCTCGTCGCCGTAGCCATCGCTGCCGGTGTTTCGTCCTGCAAAGCCGTGCCGCCGGAGGCTCTCCCCGCGACCCAGTCGTGGCTCGCCCTCGTGGACGGCGCGCAGTACGCCGAGAGCTGGTCGGACGCGGCGTCGTTCTTCAAGGGAAAGGTTGACGCTCCCACCTGGGAGAAGTCGGCGGCCGCCGTCCGCGGGCCGCTGGGCAAGGTCCAGTCCCGCACCGTGAAGTCGAGCACCGCAACGACCGTTCTCCCTGGCGCGCCCGACGGCGAGTACGTCGTCTTCCAGTTCGACACGACCTTCGAGCACAAGCAGGGGGCCGTCGAAACCGTGACCCCGATGAAGGACACCGACGGGCGATGGCGCGTGTCGGGGTACTACGTCAAGTGAAGCACGAGTGAACCGAGCTACCGGGTCGAGGTCATCGGTAGCGTCGCGATGAGCCTTGTACGGCATGCGGGATGCAACTCCGACGATCGATTGGAGGTTCCCATGCGAAAGACCCTCTTGGTCGCGATGGCTCTCGGGTTTGCGGCCTGCTCGCACGAGCAACCGCCGGCGCAGTCGCAATACGGCACCGCACAGACGACCGCCGGCCCAGTGACCAGCACCGGCGCAGGTGTGGTCCAGCCGGTCGAGCCCGCAGCTGCAGCGCCCGCTGTGACATCAGGCGTCGGCAATGCGACCGTGGGCGCGGGGGCGGCTGACGCACGCCAAGAGGTGACAAGCGAGCTCGCGGGGTGGCATCCAGACCTGCCCCACGCCGCGCTGAGCCTCATGTCGCTGAATCCGGGACAGATGAGGCGGATTGTGGCGCTGGTCGAGCAGCGGACCGCTGCGAATGCCAGGATTCGCGCCGCGCACGCCACATTGCTCTCTGCCGTTGCCGACGGGCTGGAGTCCGGAACCATGACCGACGCGGCGCTCGCGCCGAAGGTCCAGGCGGTGGTCGCGGCCATCGAAGCGGCCGAGCCCGTCGACCGTCAGATCATCGAGAAGCTCCACGGAGTTCTCACGTTCGGCCAGCGGAGCGAGCTGGTCGACCTCATGGAGGCACGCATGCAGGTGTCCGGCGTGGATGAGGAGCCCGGGAAGTCGGGCCACCTCGGCTGGCTGTCGCGACAGCTTGCGTTGACGGCCGACGAGGAGAACCAGATCACGTCGAACCTCAACGCCCTCAAGACGTCGACGGATGAAGACGTGCGCGCCGAAGCCAAGCAGCGGCACATCGAGATGCTCGAGGCCTTCAGGTACGACGGGTTCACGATGAATCAGACGCCCCCAGTTGCGACGGGTGCGGCCATTCAGCAGCGAATGGGCTACGTCGTGCACCTCGCGGAGGCCGCGGCACCGGTGCTCACGCTGCAGCAGCGCGCGGCGGCGGCGTTCTTGCGCGCGAAGGCCGCGAACACGGCGCCGCGATGACGAGGATGACAGTGGCCAGGGGCGGAATCGAACCGTCGACACGCGGATTTTCAATCCGCTGCTCTACCAACTGAGCTACCTGGCCCGGACCAGCCTCGTTCTGGAGCAATTACGACACGAACGAGGAGTGATACGGGGCTGGCACCATCGCCTCGGACGCCACGCGTTGTCAAGGTTCACCGCGCGGCAACCTTCGACGGCATCCTGCGGTAGCTCGGGTTCTCGCTCTGCCGAGCCAGCCGCTCCCGTCCGATTGCTTGGCGTCCTGCGGGGCATCGCATACCCTCTCCTCGCCCGGTCTTCGATCGCGGCCCTCCGCGCCATGTCCCAAGACGATACGCTGCGCCTCGTCGGGACGGTCGTCGCAGAGAAGTACCGCGTCGACAGCCTGGTCGCCGAGGGTGGCTTCGCGCTGCTCTACAAGGCGACGCACTTGATCTGGAAGCGCTCGGTGGCGCTCAAGGTGTTCAAGGCGCTGGGAGACGCGGCGCGGGCGAACAAGGAGGAGCTCCTCCAGAACTTCATCCGGGAGGGAGCGCTGCTCGCCGACCTGTCGGAGCGCAGCGCGTCGATCTGCCAGGCGCGCGACGTCGGGATGCTCGTTACGCCAGCGCGCGAGACCATCCCATTCATGGTCCTCGAGTGGTTGGAGGGCAAGTCGCTCGAGGAGGTCCTCGCGAACGAGAAGGCGCAACAGATCCCGCCACGCACGCTCGTCGAGACGATGATCCTGCTGGGCCCGATCGGCCAGGCCCTCGCGCTCGCACACACGCTAGGTGTCGCGCACCGCGACGTGAAGCCGGCGAACATCTTTCTCCTCGGTGACCCGCGCGACGTCGTGTGCCCGGTGAAGCTCCTCGACTTCGGCATCGCCAAGGTCGTCATGGACGCACAAAAGGCAGGCGGAGCCTTCGCGAGCACGACGGGCGCGATGACGGCATTCACGCCGAGCTACGCCGCGCCGGAGCAGTTCTCTCGTTCGCACGGCGCGACGGGTCCGTGGACCGACACCTTCGCGCTCGCGCTCGTCGCGATCGAGTGCATCACGGGGGAGACCGCGCTCGGCGGCGACGACTTTCTTCAGATTGCCTATGCCGCGACGAACCCGACCCAGCGGCCGACGCCAAGAGCCCTCGGCGCGGTGGTGACGGACGAGGTCGAGGCTGTGTTCGAGCGCGCGCTGGCCATCGATCCGAAGGCGAGGTACGGCACCGTCGGCGAGTTCTGGAACGCGCTTCGGGTCGCCGTCGGCCAGGACCCGATGTCGATCGCGTCTCCATCGAGGCGCAGCTATCTTCCGACGCCTCCGCCCGGTTCGATCATGGTCACGCCACGGGCGGCGGTGGAAGCCGCGGCAACGGCAGCGGCGGCTGCCGCTTCGCTCGGTGAGCGTGCGTCTGTGGACACGACGCCTCGCGCCGTCACGCCGACCGACCCGCGCGTCGCCGTGAGCATTTCCATCCTCGGCGCGGCGGTGACGGCGGGTTTCGCCGGCTGGATCGGGATGACCGCCATCCACCACTTTCGATCGCCCGCACTTCCTCCGGCCGTGCCTGCGCCGTCGGTCGCGCTGCCGCCGCCGCCATCGCCAGCGCCGACGTGCCCGGACGAGATGGTCTACGTGCCCGGCGGCCAGTTCTTCATGGGCTCCGACGACGGGATGGAGAAGGACAAGCCTTCCCACAACGTGAGGCTTTCGCCTTTCTGCATCGGCATCTACGAGGTCACCACTTCGAAGTACCTCGCCTGCAGCGACACGGGGCGATGCAAGCGCGCCAGCCGCGTCGACGAGTGGCAGGGCATCACGGCGGCGCAGCGGAAGACGTACGACCCGCTCTGCAACATCAACGACCCCGTCGCCCATGCGCAGGAGCCGATCAACTGCGTCGACTGGGACCGTGCGCAGAACTACTGTCAGGCGACCGGTGGGCGCCTCCCGACGGAGGCCGAGTGGGAGTTCGCGGCGCGCGGGTCGGACGGACGTCAGTACCCGTGGGGCGACGAGCCGCCGAGCGCGCGATACCTCAACGCGTGTGGCTCGGAGTGCGTGGCCTGGCAGCACAAGCACCACGAGGACGAGAAGGCGATGTACGCCTCGGACGACGGATGGCCCAACACGGCACCGGTTGGCTCGTTCCCTCTGGGAAAGTCTCGCTACGGACTGATGGACGTCGTCGGCAACGTCTGGGAGTGGGTGGCCGACTGGTACAGCCCGTACACGAGCGGGGCGGCGGTCGATCCGAAGGGACCCGCGAGCGGGAAGGCGCGCGTGATCCGCGGCGGCGCATGGAACGGTGGAGAGGCGTCATGGGTGCGCCCGACGTTCCGCTTCATGCGCGACCCGACCGCGCTGGTCTATGCCGTCGGCTTTCGTTGCGCCGCAGACCCGAAGTAAGTCGCGGCCGGCTTGCGACGGGCGCGCCGCCGTCCTACACACCTCGTCCCATGCGAACCGAGTGGACCCGCTCCCGTCGAGGCCAGGCCAACGTGACCCAGATGCACTACGCCAAGAAGGGCGTGGTCACGGAGGAGATGCTCTACGTCGCGAAGCGCGAGCGCATCGCCCCGGAGCTGATCTGCAGCGAGATCGCTCGAGGGCGGCTGATCATCCCCGCGAACATCGAGCACAATTGCCTCGAGCCGATGGGGATCGGCATCGCGCTGTCGTGCAAGGTGAACGCGAACATCGGCAACAGCGCGGTCACGAGCGACGTGAAGAAGGAGCTGCGCAAGCTCGAGGTCAGCCTCAAGTACGGGGCCGACACCGTGATGGACCTCTCGACGGGCGGCGACATCGACGGCATCCGCGCGGCGATCATCGGGGCATCGCCGGTGCCGATCGGGACGGTGCCGATCTATCAGGCGCTTCAGGGAGCGAAGGACATCGCCCGGATGACGGCCGACGACCTCATCAGCATGCTGGAGCATCAGGCGCAGCAAGGCGTCGACTACTTCACGATCCACGCGGGCGTGCTCGTCGAGTACCTGCCGCTCGTGAAGGACCGCATCACGGGCATCGTGTCGCGCGGCGGCTCGCTCATGGCGCAGTGGATGCTCGAGCACCACAAGCAGAACCCGTTCTACACTCACTGGGACAAGGTCCTCGAGATCTGCGCGAAGTACGACGTGTCAATCAGCGCTGGCGACGGCTTGCGACCGGGCTGCCTCCACGACGCGAGCGACGCCGCGCAGTTCGCCGAGCTCAAGACGCTTGGCGAGCTCACGCTGCGGGCGTGGGAGAAGGACGTGCAGGTCATGATCGAGGGGCCAGGTCACGTGCCGTTCGACCAGATCGAGATGAACGTGAAGAAGGAGATGGAGCTCTGCCACGAGGCGCCATTCTACGTGCTCGGCCCGCTCGTCACCGACATTGCCCCGGGCTACGACCACATCACGAGCTGCATCGGCGCGACGATGGCGGGGACGGCCGGGGCGGCGATGCTCTGCTACGTCACCCCGAAGGAGCACCTCGGGTTGCCGGACGAGGACGACGTGAAGCAGGGGCTCATCGCGTACAAGATCGCGGCCCATGCGGCGGACATCGCCCGTCATCGCCCCGGGGCACGGGACCGGGACGACGCGCTCAGCCGCGCTCGGTACGCCTTCGACTGGAAAGAGCAGTTCCGCCTGTCGATCGATCCGGAGACGGCGCAGTCGATGCACGATGCCACGCTGCCGGACGAGTACTTCAAGACCGCCGAGTTCTGCTCGATGTGCGGCCCGAAGTTCTGCTCGATGCACATCAACAGGGCGGTCGAGGAGTTCAACAACAAGCTCGCAGAGGACCGGAAGCAGGGTCGTCGGAGCCTCAATCTGTTCGGAGCGTGACCAGAGGCCGTCTGCTGGTCGCGCTCGCGACCGTCGCGTGCGGCGTTGCGTGCGGGAAGGGGTCGACGGCACCGGCCCCTGCGACGAGCCCGAAGGTGCAGGTCCTGCAGGATGGGGGGGCGACGTCGGCGAGCGGTGAAGCTCGCGCCCCGGTCGACCCGAGGACGGAGGATCTGTGGACGCGCGCGATTGACGGAGACTCCGACGACCTCGCGCGTCTGACTCGCCAGGTGGGCGTGGAGGAGCTCATCGAGGGCTTCGGGGCCGCGCCGCGCAGGCTGACCGTGCTGCGGGCGCTGGCGTTCGCGGACGACTTCACTGCGCTGCCGTTCCTCGCCAGGGCAGCTGGGGGCGCTCCGGATGACGAGGCGAGCGCCGCGCTCGCGAGCATCTCGTCGCTGGCCGCCGAGCCGCGCAGGGCGACGGATGTAGAGGAGGCGCTCGAGATTCGCGACGGCTGCGCCCTGCTCCTCGCGACGGCGAAGGACATGACGCGGCCGCCGCAGCGCCGTGCGCTCGTCATCGGTGCGCTCCGGCTGCTCGCGGATCGCGGCTGGGTGGAGGCTGCCCAGGTGCCGACCGATCTCGACGCGCGGTGACCCGCGCCTTCGCGGCTCGCTGTGCGTCGGTTTGATCGGGTAGAGTGTGTGCCGTGAGCGTCTCGATGAGTCTGCCGGCGGTGAGCGCCTACGCCAACGAAACCTACCTTCAGCAGCTCCTCGGGAAGGCGGTCGCGGCGAAGGCGAGCGATGTCCACTTGAAGGTCGGTCAGCCTCCGGGCGCGAGGATCCGCGGTGACATCATTTACTTTCGCGCCGAACCGCTGAAGCCTGCGGACACCGACCACCTCGCGCGCCACCTGATCCGCGACCGTGCGGTCCTCGACAGCCTCGCGACCATCCGCGAGCACGACTGCGCGTACGAGGCACCTGGCGTCGGTCGCTTCCGCGTGAACATCTACCGCCAGAAGGGGACGCTCGCGATCGTCATGCGCGCGATCCCGCTGAACGTCCCGACGTTCGAGCAGCTCGGTGCCCCGGCAGCCTGCGAAGGGCTCGCGGAGAAGGACCGAGGCCTCATCCTCGTGGTGGGAGCCGCCGGCAACGGCAAGAGCTCGACGCTCGCGGCGATGATCGGTCACCTGAACCGGTCGCAGGCCCTTCACATCGTGACGATCGAGGACCCGATCGAGTTCCTTCACCTCGACGTCAAGTCCAGCGTGAGCCAGCGCGAGATCGGGATCGACACGGGCTCGTTCTCGGACGCTCTCCGGGCCGCGCTGAGGCAAGATCCGGACGTGATCCTCGTCGGCGAGATCCGCGACGAGACGACCCTCGACATCGCGCTCAAAGCTTCCGAGACCGGTCACCTTGTGCTCTCTACCCTCCACACGCCTGACGTCGCGCGGACGGTAGGTCGCATGCTGGCGCTCGCGCCGAAGGGGCAGCCTGGGTCCGCGGAGGAGCTGCGCGAGCGAATCGGCGACTCGCTCCAGGGCATCATCGCGCAGCGGTTGGTGCCGCGCGCGGACGGCGACGGGCAGACGCTGGCCGCTGAGGTGCTCGTAGCTACCGGCACCGTGCGCGAGGCCATCAAGCGACCGGAGAACAACCCGCCGCTCAAGGAGCTCATGGAGAAGGGGGTGCACCCGTACGGCATGCAGACCTTCGAGATGCACCTGAAGCAGCTCGTCGCCGCGGGGCTCGTGGAAAAAGACGTCGCACGCGCCGCCTCGAGCTTCTGACGGAGGCTCGCCATCTTGCCAGAGCCGCACGGCGCACGACTGGAACCGCCGGAACCGCCGCGGACCTCTTTCCGCGAGCGAGCCGTGACGAAGGCGATCCTCGGCCTCCTCCTTCTCGGCTCATTGGTCGGCGGGGCAGGGGGCCTCATCTGGGTCGCGCTCGGGAACGGAGAGGAGGACACGCTCGACGTCACGCACGCGTCGCGGGTCCCGCAGCGCATGGTGGCGCTCGCGGTATGCGGCCTCGTCAACGCAGGCTCCGCGGTCGGCATGTGGAGCTTCAAACGGTGGGGGGTCTACGGCGTCGTCTGCAGCTCTCTCGTTGCGTTCCTCATCAACTGGAAGCTCGGCGGCGTGCCGGTGGCGCTGCCCGGCCTGATCGCCGTCGCCTCCGTTGCCGTCTTCAGCATGGCCGTCTGGATCGAGTTCGACTGAGGCTCGTCACCTTCGCGCGGACGCTACGGCCCATGCGACGGCGTCCTCCAGCTCGTCGGGCTTGGCGAAGACGGGACCAAGAGCCCGAGCGCGCATCATGAGGGCGGGCAACGCCCCGCCGCTGAAGAACGCCACGGGAAGGTCGGGCTGGTGTACGCGGAGGAGCTCGGCCACGTCGACGCCGTCTCCATCGCCGAGGTCGAGGTCGAGGAGCGCGCAAGCGAAGCCGCGGATCGTCACGCTGCGCGAGTCCGCAGCCGAGCCGCCCGCGTGCACCTGAAGGCCTGCAGCCGCGAGACGCTGCGAGAGAGTGCTCCTCACCACCGCGGAGTCGTCGGCGATGTAGATCAGCAGCGGAGTCGTAGTGTTCAGCGGTTCCTCCTCCGTCTGATACCCCCGTGGCGACATCCTACGACAGATCACCTCCGGGAATACCCGCGAAAGTGACTCCGCTTTCTAGGTCGCGGCAAAGCGGGGTAGGGTGCGACCCACCGATGAACACCCTTACCAACGCCATCGCTCCGGAGACTCAGTCTCACTCGCACTCGCACTCGCACGCTTCGGTCGCGCGGTTCACCGTCGCGGAGGTTCGTGCCCTCTACGACCTACCACTCCTGCCGCTCATCGACCGGGCCCGCGCTGTCCACCTCGCGCACCATCCCGCCAACGAGATCCAGCTCTGCACGCTGCTCAGCGTGAAGACCGGCGGCTGCCCGGAGGACTGCGGCTACTGCCCGCAGTCGTCGCGCTACGACACGGCCGTCGGTGCGGAGCGGATGCTCAACGTGGAGGAGGTGCTCGCCAGCGCACGCCGCGCGAAGGCCCTCGGGTCGACGCGGTTCTGCATGGGCGCGGCGTGGCGCGAAGTGAAGGACGGGCCAGCATTCGATCGCGTCGTCGAGATGGTCCGTGGCGTGAAGGAGCTCGGGCTCGAGGCGTGCGCCACCCTCGGGATGCTCTCGGCGTCCCAGGCGGTCACGCTCAAGGGCGCGGGGCTGAGCGCGTACAACCACAACATCGACACCAGTCGCGAGAACTACCGATCGATCATCACCACGCGCACCATCGACGATCGACTCGAGACGCTTCAGCACGTGCGCGCCGCTGGCATCACCGTCTGCTCCGGGGGGATCATCGGGATGGGCGAGAGTGTGGACGACCGCTGCGAGATGCTCCGCACGCTCGCGAACCTCGACCCGCAGCCCGAGAGCGTCCCGATCAACGGTCTGGTCGCCGTGCCGGGGACCCCGCTCGCGAATCAGCCTCCCGTCGACCCGCTCGATCTAGTGCGGATGATCGCGGTTGCGCGCATCCTCATGCCAGCCGCGAAGGTGCGTCTCTCTGCGGGCCGCGCTGCCCTGACACGCGAGGCGCAGATGCTCGCCATGCTCGCCGGGGCGAACTCGATCTTCTTCGGCGACAAGCTGCTGACGACGCCGAACCCCGATGAGTCGGACGATCTCGCCCTCATCCGCGACGCCGGTCTATCACCGATGGCGCCGGCGCTCCTCTAGCCTCACGGAGACTGCGGGCTCAGCGCCCCCACCCCAGCCGGGGCCTGCGAGCCACAGCCGAGATCTTGCGGAGCATGGGCCGTGTGGACGCGATGATTCTTCATGCGACGCCCGGCTTCGAGGAGCGCATCCTCGAGGGAATCGAGGGTCACGACCCGCGCCGGTACCGTGTCGACGATGTTCTCCCAGGGCATCAAGGCGCCGTTCCTCGGTGCGGCGACATTCGGAGAGCATGGCTCCTTCCCTGGACCGAAGCCTATCAATCGCCATGGCAACCTGATGTGCGACGCGATCCTGTTCGAGTCCTGGCGCTGTGAACCTCACGACGCCGCGCGACGCGACAGCACCTCGATGGTGAAGACGCGCGCCGTCTGACCTCCGCGCATGATCGTGCGCGTGTGCTCGCGGAGCAGCGCCCGATCCGGAAACAGCGTCGAGCTATCCACGGGGGCGCGGTTGTCGTGGACGAAGACGATGATCTCGGCGCGCGACCAGTTGCTCTTTGGGCTCCAGGTCGCGAAGTCGGCCGTGTCTTTGCCCGCGCAGCCGACAGCGAGCTCGGCCGGCAACGCCGCGCGAAGCTGGGCGCACACCATCCACACCGATCCGACGACAGCGACCTCGCGATCGTCGCCCAGACGGACGCGGGCCTCGAGAGCGTCGCGCTCGACATCGGCCACGGCCTCGGGCCACCCGAACAGCTCGTTGGCAATATCCAGCTTAGGTTCGTAGAAGGTACGCGGAACGTACGCGACGAGCCCGGGTACGAGCACCCATGCGTACACCAGCGAGGACGCAAATAGCCCGACCGCCACCCCCGCGATCGCGAGCCGCTTCGAGACTGGCGGGCGAGCCGGATGCGCCCTTGCGCTGCCGCGCGCATGCGTGGATGCGTGCGCATAGTAGAGAGGAAGCGCGAGCCACGCTGGAGCGAGCCAGTGCGGCTCGGCGACGCGGCTCCACAGACAGAGCACCCCGAGCACCCCGAGCGGAACGAGCAGCGTCGCCGCGAGGAGAGCCTGCACCGGGTCGTCGCGGCGCGTGGCAATCAGCTCGCGACCGAGCACCACCCCCGCGACCGCGAGCACGGGCGAGACGTACAAGGCTTGACCCGCGAGGGTCGCCGCCGCGTTCCGGAGCGAGACGCTCGCGTCGTGCTGCGTGTCGATCAGCCGGTGGTGCACCATCGGCCAGCCCTTGTGAGCCTCGAAGAGCAGGACCGGCGCGAAGATGAGGGCCGCGAGACCGAACGTCAGCCACGGCCACGCGGTGCGCGCATGCGCTCGCTGCGACGGCGCCGCGAGCGTGACGATGAGAGCGAGGCCGAGCACGAGCCCGCTCACCTTCGCCGCGCAGGCGAGACCGAGCGCGAGGCCCGCACCGAGGAACAGCGCTGCCGCGGCCGTGCTGTCCGCGTGCGACAGCAGGGCGCGACCGAACAGCGCGACGGTCGCCATCCACGCAAAGAACAGGACGAGGTCGGGCGTCATCCCGAACAGACCGACCGCGATCTCGGGGGCGACAGCAACGGCGATCGCTGCGCCGAGCGACGCGCGCATGGTCGCACCGAGGACCCGACACGCGGCGACGACTGCCCAGGGGGCGAACGTCATCGCGATCGCGGTGAAGACGTGGGCGGACTCGGGCGACGGGGCGTGGCCGTGGCCGAGCGCGCGCGCGACCAGCCCGATGAGACCCGGGTGGTCGAGGTATGCCGGGGCAGGGAAGAGGGCATACGACGCGTAGAGCGCCTCGCTGTCTCCGAAGCCGACGGTGCGCGCGGCGACGAGGCGGACGGCGAGGCCGACCGCGGACAGCGCGAGGAGCACGACGAGAAGGCTGTGCTTCTTCCAGTCGAACTTCACGCGCCCACCGCGTGGCTCATCGGTCGGTGCTCGGCGGGGTCAGCCAGGGGAGGAGCATCTCGGCGACCTCCCGGGATGGGGTCACCTTGTCGCCGAGGATGCGCTCCACCTCGTCGCACGCACGGACCAGCTCGTCCCGAGAGTCGAGCGACCGCGCGATGGCGGAAGCGAGGGCGTGGTCGGTCACGTCACGCTGGAGCAGCTCGGCGAAGGCCTTTCGTCCGAGGAGCACGTTGGGCAGGGCGAACAGCTCGGTACGCACGAGCGCCCGCGCGACGAGCTCGGTCAGGACGCCCACGCGATAGGCGACGACGGGCACTGCCCGTGCGAGCGCGGCCTCGAGCGTCGCTGTGCCGGACGCGGTCACTGCAACGTCGAAACCGGCGAGGACGTGCGCTGCGCCGCGCAACGCCGGGACGTCGTAGCTCGCGACACCGTACGTTTCGGCGAGCGCTCTCGCGGCCTCTCGCGTGACGCTGTCGAGGCTAGGGGCGAGGAGAAGCCGCGCGTCGATGCTCGCGCGGTCGCGCCGGACCCGATCGACGCTTGCGAGCATCGGGAGCAGGAGCTCGCTGACCTCGTGCGGCCGACTTCCGGGGAGAATCGCGACCGTCTTCGCGAGGTCGGTCAGGCCAAGGAGCGCGCGAGCCTCGGCTCGGCCGAGTGGGCCCCCTTCACGCGCGGGGTGCCCGACGTAGCGCGCGTCCATGCCTCGCTCGCGCCAGAGCGCCTCCTCGAATGGCAGCATGACGGCCATGCGGTCGACACTGTTCCGGAGCGCGTCAGCCCGCTCGGCTCGCCACGCCCAGATCTGCGGGGCGCCGTACCACACGACGTGGATGCCCCTGGCGTGCAGGAACGGCGCGAGGCGCGCGTTGAACTCCGAGTAGTTCACCAGCAGCGCAGCGCGAACGTCGGGCTGTCGCGACGCCGCCATCACGCGGCTCGCGGAGAGCGCGATGCGTCCGGCTCGACCGGCGACCGCTCCGAGCCCCATCGATGTCGTCTCTCGCAGGTCACACACGAGCGACACGCCGGTCGCAGCCAGCGCGGCGCCGCCCATCCCGACCGCGCGGAGGCGCAACGTTTCCCGGAGCACGCTCACGACGCCCGCGGCCGCGCGGTCCCCCGAAGCCTCGCCCGCGACCACGAGCAGGGACGGTCTCACGGTGGGGTCGGCTCCCGGAGCGCGGCGAGGATCGCGTCTCCGTACCGCGCGACCCGGAACGAGCCCAGGCCGGCGACCCGCAGGAGCGCGTCGCCGTCGCTCGCCTCCGTGGCGATGATCTCGGAGACGCAGTGACCCGGAAGCACCACCTGGTCGCTCACGCCGCGAAGCGTGGCCTCGGTCTTCCGCCACGCGGAGAGGCGGGCCTCACGCTCGCGTCGCGCTTTGATCTCGGCCGGCGGCACCTTCTGCGGCTCGAGCCACGCCCGGTCGGCCGCCGGGAGGTCGCCGTCGTCCCGTCCAGCTTTCACAGCGACGAGGAGAGCCTCGGCGATTCGTTCGGAGTCCAGGCGGGCGACCCGCGACCGGATGCGCGCGAGGTCGCGTGTCGACGCGGGCATGGCCTGCGCGATCGAGAGGAGCACGGCCGTCGGTATCAGCTCCCCAGCCGGAGTGTCGAGTCGCTCCGCAGCCTCCTCGCGCACCATCACCACCCGGCGCAGCACCGCGAGCTCCGGGCGCTTCAGGGCCTGCGCTCCCTTCACGCGCGCGAAGGCGGGCCGCGGGTCAGGCTCACGGACGGAACGCTCCGCCGTCGCGAGCCGGTACGCGGTCTCCTCGAGGATCTCCGTCGTGATGTCGGCCGTCACGGCCTCGCCCCACAGCCGCTCGTCGAGGGCGAAGAGGTGCGCGACATCGTCCTCGAGGTAACGGACCGATCGCTCGTCGAGCGGCCGCGCCGCCCAGTCCTGCGCCTGCAGCGACTTGTCGAGCGTCACGCCCAGCTCCGCCAGCGCGAGGCTCGCGAGCCCGGTCGCGGGCCGGCCGAGCCACTGCGCGACGAGCGCCGTGTCGTGCACGTTGCCCAGCGAGAGCCCCACCTCGGCGAGCAGTCGCGCGTCATACCCGACGTCGTGGATGATCTTGACGGGGCCAGCGCTCGAAAGGATGTGCGCGAGCGGCTGGAGGTCTCCGATGCCCGGCGCCAGGGGGTCGATGACGAGGACCTCCCCCTCGAGCCCGACCTGCAGGGTCGACAGGCGGGCGCGGTAGGCGAAGCGTCCGTTCGCTTCGAGGTCGAGGGCGATGCGGCTCGCGCGCCCCGCGCGCTCGGCGAGGGAGATCAGCGCGTCACGGGTGTCGATCAGCATCCAGCGAGCGTGTGTACTACGGTCTCTCCACCAGAAGCGAGCGTTGGTATGCCTCGCCGAGCTGCTCGAGGAGCGCGATCTGCAGGCGAATCGCGCGCCCCTGCTCGGTGTCACCGATCGTCCGGGAGCTCGCTTCCGTCCGCACGTCGACCACCTTCGGAAGGATGTCGGCGCCGCGCGCGATGACGTCCTCGACCGACTCGAAGTGGTGGTGCTCGGCGAGGTAGGTGCGCGCAGGATCGAGGACGAGCGTGTAGCCGCGATCGCCGTAGGCCTCGGAGAACGCGCCGTCGATCGTGATGGCCTTGCCGCTCCTCTTGAGGGGCGACTCCCCCTTCTCCACGTGCACGGGGACGTGCCCGTTCACGATGAGGCCGCGGGCCGTGTCGACCCCGAACTCGGCGAGGATGCGATCGCAGAACGGCGCGTCGTGGATCCAGTTGAAGTAGGCGTTCTTCGTCTCCTTCTGCGCCGCCTTGTCGGCCACGAAGTAGCCCTCGAACGTCGTCATCTTGTCCTTGCCGAAGCAGGGCGAGACGGCGCCGGTCCACAGGTACCAGAGCCGGTCGAGGTCCTCCTGGGCCTTACCGGTGACGGCGCGGTGGACCCCTGCCTCGAGCGCCTCGAACAGCGCGCGCCCCGCGAGGGGCTCGCCCATCACCGGCATCGGCAGCAGCTGCCCGGCCTCGTCGACGGGGACGCAGCCGTGGAAGATGAGCGTGTCGTCGCGCGACGAGGCCATCTTCCCGTGCTTCACCACGAACTCGATGTGCCTCCACAAGATCGCGCTCTCGAGGAAGGACCGCTTGAGCCGCGCCATGCACGTGACCTCGTCGGGGCTGAGCGTATACGGGCTCGCGGGATCGACCGTCGGCAGGTGCGTGTCGAGCATCGGGTAGGTGGTGCCGTCGATGAGCACCGTTCCGTTCTCGCGATCGATGCGGTGGAGGAGGGCGCGGTGCTCCATCTGGTACGCCGGGTTCCGCTGGATCACCTGGCCTTCGAGCTTGAACTGGATGACGGCCATCGCCTTCTGCATGCGCGCCATCAGGAGCGGGTCGCGCAGCCCCTCGCCCTTGCACGGGAACCGCTCTGCCGGGTCGTCCGCGTAGACCGTCCGCGCCAGCTTCTCGACCGGCGACATGATGATGCCGTAGCCCTCCTCGAGCTGGCTCAGGCGCCTGTAGCGGAGCGAGATGCGGAGCACCGTCGCGATGAGCGCCTCCTGCCCGAGGCACGCGCCGATCCACGACACGTCGTGGTTGCCCCAGGTGAACGACACCTTCGGCTGGCGCATCAGGAACTCGATGACCTTGTCGACCCGCGGGCCGCGATCCGGCAGGTCTCCCGCCACGATGATCTCGGCCACCGCGAGGTTACGGATCGCGTGGGCCAGCAGGCGCAGCAGATCGAGCGAGCGGTTCGCGCGGACGAACGGCTCGAGCAGCGCGTCGACGTAGCTGTCGGGGCGCCCCTGCTCGGGGGCGAAGGTGAGCTCGCGCAGGACGTCGCGGAAGGGGCCGTCGAGCGCGTCGTCGACCACCTGCGACGGCCGGGTCGCCGCGAGCGCTCGCAGGATCTCGAGCTCGAAGCGCGCGATGCGGTGCAGGAACGCGCGCTCGCTGTTCTGATCGGTGCGCGAGGGCGCCGTATGGGCCCACGCCTCGCGCGGGTAGTAGATGAGCGTCAGCAGCTCCATCGTCTGCGCTTCGGTGAGCCGACCGGCGACGATGCGCACCACGAGAGGCCGGAGGCTCCCGGAGGCGTTGTTGACGATGTGCCGCAGCTTCTTGAACTCGCCGTGGACGTCGCTCACGACGTGGACGATCCCCTTGGGGAACGTGAGCGCCGACGAGAGCCGGGCGATCTCTGCGAGCACGGTGTCGGCGTTGGGGAAGTGCTGGCTCACCGCCCTGAGGTAGGTGAGCGTGGTGTCGTCAAACGCGTCGGGCTGCGCATCCATCGACGCAGGCTAACGTCGGCGGCGACGACTTGCACGGACGACCGCCGCGACCGCGCCCATGAGCACCGCGCTCGTGCCGCCTGACTCGCCGTGACGGCCGCCGCCCACGGAACCAAGCGAGCAGGACGAGCTGGCCGTGCTCATGCACTGCGTGCTGAAGCCGTGGCGCGGGGTCGGGTCGCACGCGCCTTCTGCAAGGCTGCCCGTCGACGACGCCGCTTGCGCCACGTTGCGCGTCCCGTCCGGGCTGTAGATGCTGCAGAGCCCGGCGATGTCGTCGACGGTGAGGTTGCGCATGACCTCGTCGCCCTGGGTGTAGTGCGCGTACATCGTCGCGTGCTCATCGTCGGAGTGGGCCATGCCGAGGAAGTGACCCGTCTCGTGCGTGACGATGCTCTCGAAGTCGAAGCCGCCGCTGGGGACGGTCGCAGCGACCGAGAGCGTCTGGGAGAATGTGTTGATCTCCATGTCCGCGTCGTAGATCTCTCCGGTGTCCATGTTGTAGGTCACCGTCGTGAGCGCGAGCTCGTTGCTCGAGTCGTCGTACGGCCACCCGGTGTCGCGGAAGATGATGGCGTGCTGGTTCGGGCCGGTCTGGTTGTACTGGACGAGGTCGCATGCGACCGGGCCGAGGTCGCGCACGTCGATGCTCACGCGGCCGCTGTCGCCGGCGTCCGTGTCCGCGCCCGCGCACGAGATGCTGGTCCACTTCGAGAAGGCGGTCGCGATCCCCTCCGAGGCGTCGTCGTAGGAGATCTGCGCGCTGGCGTTCTGCTGGAGGTCGTAGCTGACGCACGCGTTCGCCCAGTAGAGGGGGAGCCCCTGCGTCCAGCATCCCTGGATGCTCGGGTCGTAGTCGGCCGGCACGTGCGAGGTCGTCGTCCGGCAGAACGCCGACGCCGGGCGCGCCGCCGCGAGGAGCCCGCCCGCGATCAGCAGGCCGCCGAGGGCGAGCGCGCGCTCTCTACTGGGTATGAGCATGCACCCAGACGTCCGTGATTCGCTGCCGCGCCTCGTCCGTCGTCGCGCCATGCAGCGTGTCCCGCGCGAGCGCGCCGATCGAGGACGACCGTGCGATCGTCGCGCCGACCGCTCCGCTCCGGCGCACGCGAAGCTGCCCTCCCGCGTCCAGCACCACGGGGAACTGCCCCTGCGCCCGCGCGGTCACCGCGTACGTCCCCGGCTGCGTCGTGCGCGGCTGATCGGCAGGCTGCCCGAGCACGATCGCAGGGTGCAGGAAGACGAGCGACGGACGCCCGATCGTGAGCACGGCCTCCCCCTCGACCGACTGCCCCAGCCCCGAAACCCCGCCCCCGAGCGTCCGCACCCACACGTCGTCGCCGAGTGGCGGCCCGGCCACGGCCGTGTCGACGTGGACGTCGGTGTAGGTGACGATCCGGCCGCCTTCCCACATCGAGGCTTGGGTGAGTGGAGTCACAAAGGCCGCGGCCGTCGAGTCGTGGACGAGCGCCTCGAACGGGATCGCAATCGAAGTGGAGGCGGACGAGTCGGTCAGCCACGACGTCGCTGCGAGGGCGAGGCCGACCGTCGCGAGCAGGAGGCGTCGGTGGGGGACCATCCGCCTACTGTAGCTGCGTCTCGGCCCAGGGCCCACGGCCGTTCGAGGTCGAGGTCGAGGTCGAGGTCGAGGTCGAGGTCGAGGTCGAGGTCGAGGTCGAGGTCGAGGTCGAGGTCGAGGTCGAGGTCGAGGTCGAGGTCGAGGTCGGGGTCGTGGTCGAGGGGGTGTCGGCGTCGACCCTCGCGAAGCAGGCCGAGAACGTCGACGTTGGCGACGCGGACAAGTGGTCTCTCGACGCGCTACGGCAGGGAGGCGTGGATGATGGCGATGGCGTCGAGGTCGAAGCCGTTCTTGTCAGGCCGCATCCCCGCCTCCGGGCAGTCCTCGCTCGCCACGATGTTGCGGATCCTGACGAACCTGGCATGCGCAACGCCGATGGTGGCGAGGTCGTACTGGTCTCCGCCGGCGTGCTGGAGGTCGAAGGGGGAAACCTTGTTCGTGTAGGGGTTCGAGTACACGAGGTTCATCCCCGCGCATTGCGTCGCCCCCCACCCGCCGTCGGGCATGGCCTGGGTCGTATCGGTGCAGGGGAACGCGGTCCAGGTGACGCCGTCGTCGCTGACGCTCACCTCGCCCGGCTCGACGTAGCGGCTGCTCCCGTAGTCGAACGGATTCTCGAAGACGACGAAGTCGATGCCGGGACCGTCGACGATGGCGTTCGGCCCGAAGCCGACGACGATGGACCCTCCACCGCCGAGCGACACGACGTCCTCGCTGCCGGCCCCCGCGCCGCCGCCGATGGGTGGGCCAGCGACCGTGGCGAGCACGTTCCCCGGGGTCTCGCTGGTGTAGCTCCCGCAGAAACCTGCGCAGGTCCCCTCGTCGAAGCTCAGCACCTCGGTGATGAAGCGACTCGCCCCGCCCTCCATCGCGCCGTCGAGGCTGACCGGAGCGTCGAACGATCCGATCGTCGTGCGGGTTGCCTCGGAGGCGTCGCTAGCGTCGGGAGCAGACTGTGGGGCGGTGGCATCGACGCCCGTGAGGACCAGGTGCCCGGCGTCGTGTGCAGCTGAAGCGGCATCCTCGGTCGGTGCGTCCGCATGACCCGCGCACGCTGCGAGCGCGAGCGCTGCGAGCACTACGAGCTCACGCACGGCGGAGCACGACGGCGGTGGCGTTGCCGTAGTAGCCGAGAGAGGTCACGACCACGGTCGTCACCTTGCCAGAGACGGCGCCGCGCGCCATCGCGCCGCACGCAGCCCCGTCCATCCAGCAGATCGCGGTCGCCATCCCCATCGCACCGCCCGCCCCGAACGTCTCCCCGAGCAGCTGCTTCGGCGCTGCCACCGGGACCCCCGCGCCGAGCACACGTGTGAACCCTTCGAGCTCGGCATCCGCGAACACGCCGCTCTGGCTGACCCCCGAGACGACGAGATCGACCTCGGATGCAGCGACGCCCGCATCCCGGAGGGCGCTCGACACGGCGCTCTCCATCGCGGTCGCCGACGCGTGGAGAAGCGACCCGTCGTTCGCCGGAGGCTCGAAGGCGGTTCCGGTGCCGAGCACGAGCGCGTCGACACGAGCGCCACGAGCCTTCGCGCTCTCGACGCGCTCGAGCACGAAGAGCGCGGCCCCCTCGCCGAGGAGCGTGCCCTCCATCAGTGACCCGAGACGGCGCGACGCGACATACAGCGCCTCGCTCAGCGCCTCGCCTCCACCGACGACGATCGCCGGCGCTCGCCCCGTCTCGAGGTACACGTCGGCGCACGTCACGGTGTCGAGCGCGCCGCAGTTGCCGTCGCTCACGGTGACGTTCAGGGCGCGCAGGTCCTCCCAGATGCTGACGTAGCCGCTGGCGCTGTTGGCCACCGTGTTGGGGAACTTGGCGGGGTTGATGTATCGCGCCTCCTCGAGGACGGCGACGCGATCGAGCTCGACCACCGCCTCGAGGCTTCCGTACGCGTTGGAGGCGCAGAGGCCGACCTGCTCGGGGCCTATGCCCGGGATCACGAAGGCGCCGTCCTTCTTGAGGCCGCTGTCGTGGAGAGCGAGGCGCGCCGCGACCACGAGGAGCTTCGTCTGCCGGTCCAGGCTGCGCAGCCCCTTGTCACCGAGGAAGCGCGTGGGATCGAAGTCGGGCACCTCCGCGACGTGCGTGGCCGCGTCGGGATAGCCGGTGACGTCGAACGCAGTGACCGGCCCGCGCTTCGGCGCAGGCTGGCGCAGCGCAGCCATCAGCGCCTCGCGACCGATGCCGACGGCCGAGAGGACGCCGAAGCCCGTGATCGCTCGCGGCGTCACGCGCCGCTCTTGCTCGGCTGGGGTCCGGGGAGGCGGCCGACCGACGCCGTGAGAATCGAGACAGGCACCGGGAGGGCTCCGGGGCGCGCAAACAGGACGACCGAGTTGTAGCCTCCGAAGGCGAGGGAGTTGTTCAGGAGGACGTCCGCCTTCCCCTTGCGAGCCACGTTGGCCACGACGTCGAGGTCGCACTCGGGGTCGGGGGTCTCGTAGCCGACCGTCGGCGGGTAGATGCCGGTCTCGAGCGTCATGACGCACGCGATGGCCTCGAGCGCGCTGGCGGCGCCCATGCAGTGACCGAGCGTGCTCTTCACGCTGGAGATCGGGACGCGACGCGCCCCGAAGACGTCGGACATGACCTTGGCCTCGGCGGCATCGTTCGCGCGCGTCCCCGTGCCGTGGGCGTTGACGAAGTCGACGTCGTCGGGGCCGATCCCTGACCGCTCGATGGCCCCGCGCATCGCCGCGATGCTGCCGACCGCGTCGGGGTGTGGACGGGTGATGTGGTAGCCGTCGCACGAGAGCCCGTAGCCGCCGACCTCCGCGTCGAGGCGTGCGCCTCGCTTCATGGCGTGAGCCTCGGACTCGAGGATGACGAGCCCCGCCCCCTCGCCGACGATCAGCCCCTGGCGATTGAGATCGAACGGCTGGCACCGCACGGGCGCCATCGCGGCGAGGCGGACGAAGCCGGAGAACTGGAGCTCCTGGATCATCTCGGCCGCGCCGGTGACGACGACGTCTGCCTTGCCTGCGCGGATCAGATCCGCCGCGAAGCCGATCGCGTAGTTGCCCGCCGCGCACGCCCCCGGCAGCGTGAGGACCATCCCCTGCGCGCCGACCGCTCGCGCCACGTGGACCGACAGGAGGGTCGAGCCGTACTTGACGAGGACCGACCGCGCCATGGCCGACGCGCCGCGCTTGATCCACGCGTGGTCGAGGTCGGCGATCACGTCGGCCTCGCCCATGGTCGTGCCGATCACGACCGCCGTGCGCGGGCCTCGCAGCAGCTCGGGGGAGATGCCCGAGTCGGCGACGGCCATGCGGGCTGCCGCGAGGGTCATCGCCGAGCAGCGGCCGGTGTGCCTCACCTCGGCGACGCTCAGGTGATCCTGCGGACGGAACCCCTTCACCTCGCCCGCCATCTCGCGTCCGAGCGGCGTGGCGTCGAACGATTCGATGGGCGCGACGCCGTTCTTCCCCTCGGCGAGCGCACGGAAGAAGTCGACCCTGCCGAGCCCGACCGGGCTGACGACCCCCACGCCTGTGATGAAGACGCGCGGCAGCGGGGTGGACACGGCGCGCTTAATACCCCCCGCGGTCAGGGGGGAGCAAGCAGGGAGGGCAGACCCGATCCCACGGCACCCTCCTCGCCCGGAAGAGGATTGAACAGGAAGATCGAAAGATCGGGAGCTTTCCCTGTTTCACCTCCTGATCTTCCTGATCTTCACGTGAATTCCCTCCGGGGAGAGGTTCGCGCGAGATCGCCGGCGGAGCGGGGCGTCGAGACTGTACGTCCGGATAGCCGTTCGCCTTGCAAGGAGGCGCGCTTCGAAGTAGATGCACCCGCGTTTTCCGATGCAGAACATGGATTCTCCCGCCCTCTCCGCTGCCGGCATTCCGGCCGATTTCCCGCCGACGCTTGCGGAGGCCGTGTGTCGCCTTCGAGGCGACACGGCGCGCGGGTTCGTGTTCGTGCAGCCTGACGGCACCGAGCGCTTCTGTTCGTTCTCGGACATCCACGCCGAGGCGACGCGACGCGGCGCCCACCTCGTGGCGAAGGGGCTGAAGAAGGGCGATCGCCTCGCGCTCGTCATCCCGAACGGGGACGAGTTCGTCCTCTCGTTCCTCGGGGCGGTGATGGCGGGGGTCGTACCCGTGCCGCTCTACCCGCAGCTCACGTTCAAGAACGTCGAGGCCTACCACGAGACCGTCGCGCACATCGTCCGCGCCTCGGGAGCTCGCTTCATCCTCACGACCGCGTCCACGCGACCCTTCGTCGAGCCGGTCGTCGCCAAGGTCGACACGCTCGCTGGCATCTTTACGACAGAGGAGCTGGCGCCCCCCGCACCCATGCCGCTCGACGTCACGGTCGAGCCGCAAGACCTCGCTTTCCTTCAGTTCACGTCGGGCAGCACGTCCCGGCCGAAGGGGGTCGCGGTCACGCACGCGAACCTCGCGGCGAACAGCTACGCGTTCATGGTCGAGGGGCTCGGCAAGGACTCGAGCGTCGACAAGGGGGTGAGCTGGTTGCCTCTGTTCCACGACATGGGGCTGATCGGCTTCGTCATCGGCCCGCTCTTCACCGACATCCCCGTGGTGTTCATCCCGACGGCGAGCTTCGTCCGCGCCCCGCGCATCTGGCTCGACACCATCAACAAGCACCGCGGCAGCATCACGTACGCACCGAACTTCGCGTACGCGCTCGTGACCAAGCGGCTGAAGGACAAGGACCTCGCCTCGCTCGACCTCTCCTGCATGCGCATCACCGGCTGCGGGGCCGAGCCGATCCAGGCGCGTACGCTGCGAGACTTCGCGCAGAAGATGAGCCCCGTCGGCTTCAAGGCGACGTCGTACCTCCCGTCCTACGGGATGGCCGAGGCGACCCTGGCAATCACGTTCGCGCCTCACGGAACGGGGATGCGCACTGACTGCGTCGACCCGAAGAGCGTGCAGTCGCGCGAGCCGCGCGTCGTCGCAGCGGGCGCTCCGGGCGGAGCGAGCGAGATCGTCTCCTGCGGTCGCCCGTTCCCCGGCCACGAGATCGCGATCATCGACGAGCAGGGGAAGCGCCTCGGCGACCGCAAGATCGGGCAGATCATCACCCGCGGCCCGAGCATCACGAGCGGCTACTACAACGAGCCCGAGCTCACGGCGGCGTCGTTCCAGGAGGGCTGGCTCCACACGGGCGACCTCGGGTACCTCGCGGACGGCGAGGTCTTCATCTGCGGTCGGCTGAAGGACATCATCATCATCCGCGGGCGGAACTTCTACCCCCAGGACATCGAGTGGGTGGTGAGCGAGCTGCCGGGTGTCCGTCGGGGGAACGTGGTCGCCTTCGGCGTCACTGTGAACGGGGAGCGACAGGTCGACGGTCAGGATGTGGGCGATGGCTTGGAGGAGCAGCTCGTCGTCTGCGCAGAGGCCTTCCAGAGCGATGCTGCCGGACTGACCGAGTCCATCCGGAACGCCGTGACGTCGGAGCTGGGCCTCGCTGCCTACAGGGTCGAGATTGTCCCGCAGGGGGCCCTCCCGCGGACTTCGAGCGGAAAGCCGCAGCGGAGGAAGACGAAGCAGATGTTTCTGGACGGAGCCTTCGCGCGTACTGCTCCTGCGACCGAAGCTGTCGAATGAGGTCCCAGGTTGAGTGGAGCCGTGTGAACTGCACCAGGCGCAGGCCCCTGTGCTCGGACGACGCTTCGCGTGGCGCCCATTTACGGCACTGATCTTGTATAAGCGGGCGTAGGCCACGGCCTTTTGAGGCCTCTCGGTGCATAGCCAGCTTCACACGCATCGCGCGATTCGCAGCTAGTGTTCTGGAAAACCAGGTCGAAAGAGTAGAAAAGGGAAGACGATGGGTTCGACGCAAGCCGAGGTAGAGGTCTCTTACGACGTCTCGAACGAGTTCTTCCGCCTGTGGCTCGACGAGCGGATGAACTACACGAGCGGCATTTTCGACGAGGGAGACTGGCATACCGCCTCGCTCGAGGAGGCCCAGGTCAAGAAGCTCGCCTGGCACCACGACTCCGCGCACCTCTCGCCCGAGAAGCGGCTGCTCGACATCGGCTGCGGCTGGGGCGCGAACATCGAATACCAGTCGGTCGATCGCGGCGTGAAGGAGGTCCACGGGATCACGCTTTCGCGCGCCCAGCACGACGAGATCATGCGCCGGAAACTTGCGGGCGTGACCGCGAGCGTCGTTAGCTACCTCGACTACAAGCCGGCCCAGAAGTTCGACGCCGTGATCTCGATCTGCATGATGGAGCACATCGCGTCGCCCGAGCAGGCTCGCTCCGGGCAGCACATCGAGATGTACCGGAACTACTTCCGCCTCGCCCACGAGTGGACGAACCCCGGCAGCTACTTCTCGCTGCAGACCATCCTCCGGAACCGCGCCCCGAGGAACCGGAAGGACATCCAGGACATCGGCTTCTGCACCTACAAGATCTTCCCGGGCGGCATGTCGCTGCGCCTCGAGGATGTCGTGATGGCCGTCAACCCGTACTGGGAGATCATGGAGATCAAGACACGCCGGGTCGACTACCAGAAGACGACACAGCACTGGCTCGACCGCCTCGTCGATCACAAAGAGGTGGTCCTCAAGAAATGGGGGCAGACGGTCTACGACGACTACGTTCGCTACCTGTCGACGTGCGTGAACGCGTTCGACAAGCACTACCAGTCGCTCGCGCAGTACTCCCTGCGCCGCATCGACTGACGGAAGCCGCGGAATTGACGGATACTGGCTATAGCGACAAGAGCGACACGAGGCGCGACTATCAGGGCGCCGGAGAACGAGAGACATGGCAAGCAGGCGTGCAGAGCTCCTCAGCATCTTCCAGAAGACCGCGACCGAGATCACGGAGCGTGAGTTCCCGGTCATCGCGGAGTCGACCGTCATCAGCGAGCTCGGGATCGACTCGCTCGGGATGCTCGAGATCGTCGGGTCGATGGAGCGCGAGCTCAAGGTTCAGCTCCCCGACGAGGCCCTCGCGGGGATCCAGACCGTGAAGGACCTCCTCGAGCTGGTCGAGAAGAAGGAAGCCCTCGCCGCCGGCGCAGGCGCGGCCTGAAGCCGGAAAGACAAGGAGCGTAGCGTGGCATCCGCAGACGTGAGAGACACCGCCCGGCAGGCGCGCTTGTACGACATGTACAAGACGTTCTTCGACAAGGCCGAGCAGGACCGTCGCTGGAACCCGTTGCGGGACGTCCCGTACGAGAAGATCAACAAGGAGGCGCCGGAGTCGCTCGTCGTCGTGGCGGAGACCTTCTGCTGCGTCGAGAGCTTCCTGCCGGATTACGTGGCGAGCGGCATCAACGTCGTGCGGCCCTTCTTCGGGCAGGCATGGTTCGCGGCGAACTGGGCGTACGAGGAGAGCAAGCACTCCGTCGCGCTCATGGAGTATCTGCTGCGCTCCGGGAGACGTAGTCCCGAGCAGATGTTCGATCTCCAGGCGACGCTGATGGAGACCAAGTGGGAGATGCCGTTCGCGACGGCGCGCCAGATGACGATCTACGGGTGCTTCCAGGAGATGGCGACCTTCGTCATCTACGTGAAGCAGGAGATCGGCGCCAAGGCGTGCGGCGACGAGTGCCTCGCGACGATCTTCCGCCTGAACGCGCGCGACGAGATCGCCCACTGTCGCTTCTACGAGGACGTGGTGAAGGTCCTGCTCGAGGAGGACCGCGAAGGCACGCTGCTCGACATCGCGCACGTCGCGAGGCACTTCCAGATGCCTGGCGTCGGGATCGTGCCGGACTACGAGGAGCGCATCAAGGTGATGCGTGAAGAGGGGAAGGTGGATCGCTCCGTCTTCCTGCAGAAGGTGTTTTTTCCGGTCCTGAAGTACCTAGACGTGACGCGCCAAGAGCTACAAGACGCCACGTTCAAGGAGAGAGCCGCTTCGAGTGAGGAGAGGCGCACGCGCGCCGCCGAGTGACGACGCTGCCGAGTGACGCAGCCAGCGAGGAACCAAGCATGCCCCAGCACACATCGAAGAACAGCCTGAAGGAAGAGCTCCGCAGCCTCATCGCGGAGATCGCGGAGATCGACGCCATCCCGGACGACGCCGCCTTCAAGGACCTCGGCATCGACTCGATGATGGGGGTCGAGATCGTCGCCGCGATCGAGCGGCAGTATCACGTGAAGTTCAGCGACGCCGAGCTGAGCCAGGTGACCACGCTCAACCGCTCGTACGAGCTCGTGATCGAAAAGCTCCCGCAGACCTCCGCCGCCGCCGGTTGAGTGGGCCGGTGAGCGCGGCAGCACTCCACGCGCTCCAGAGCCGGCGAGGGCACCACACGGTCCGCGTGCTCTACCACGACACCGACAAGGCTCGGGTCGTGCACCACGCGACGTATTTCCGGTACCTCGAAGGCGCGAGGCTCGAGCTCTGGCGCGAGCACGGCTTCAGCTACGACCTCTTCGAGAAGGAGACCGGCCTGGGCCTGCCGGTGGTCGAGACGCACATGCGCTACCACGCTGCCGCGCGCTTCGACGACCTGCTCGTGGTGACGACCTGGGTAGGCGCGGCCACGCGCGCGTCGGTCTGGTTCCACGCCGAGATCCGCCGCGACGAATCGCTGCTCGTGATGGCGAAGGTGCGGCTCGCGTGCGCGTCGTTCGACGACGGACAGATCCGCAGGGTGCCGGTGGCCCTCCTCGATGCGTGTCTGGAGCCGGGTTACACGGTCTAGAGGGTATCACTGGCGGTTTCTCCGGGCTCTTCTACACTCGCAGCGATGAAGCTCGGGCCCTGCCTCGCATTCGCGGTCCTGGCGTCCGTGCTCTCATCGGCGCCCGCTTCCGCGCTCGAGCTTCAGGACGCGCAGCAGTCGCACCTCGCGGTCACCGTACCGGACGGGTGGAACCTCTCGACCGATGGCGCATGGTCGGTCGCCGACGCCCCCGATCATCGCGCGCGCGTCCGCATCGCAGGGCACGGACGCGGAGTCCTCGGCGAGGCGCAAGCAGAGGCGTATCTCATCGACTTCATCGCGCAGCTCTGGTCGACGTACACGGTCGACCGTCACATCCGCCACGTCGCGTGTGGCCGCTTCGCCGGGCTCGAGATCTCGGGCCATGGCTCCGGTGACTCCTGGGCGCGCGCGAGCTTCCAGCTGTTTGTCCTGGTCGACCCCACGAACGTCCAGAAGGCCGCTGTCGTGCTGCTCACCGGCCGCTCGGACGCATGGGAGTCGCTCCACCCGGGTCTCGAGCGAGCGGTGCACGCACTGCACTGACTGGCACCCTGGACTTCAGTCACTTCAGTCCGGTGCAGCATCGGATACAGGCGCGGGTGCAAACCCGCGGTGAGAGCCCACTGCCGACACGTCGCGCTCACCGTGGGCTTACGCCACGGCTGTGACGAGCAAGACCTGATGCAGCGGAGCGCAAGGTTTCGAGACAGCCTCTTCCGGCTCGGCTAGCGCCTACGCGAACGCCTCGTCGACGAGCATCTTCTGCTCGAGCTCGTGGCTGGCCTTGCTCCCGGTCGCCGGGCTGGCGCTCGCCGCTCGCGAGACGAATCGCAGCGGGAAGCGCCCTTGCAGGTGGTCGGGCAGATGCGCCTTCAGGAAGTACCAGGCGCCCATGTTGCTCGGCTCCTCCTGCACCCAGACGAGGTCGGTGCCGGCGGGATACACTGCGAGCACTTCGTTGATGGCGTTGCTCAGCGGGTAGTACTGCTCGAGCCGGACAATGGCGACGTCGGTTCGACCCAGCGCCTCGCGGGCCTTGTGCAGATCGTAGAAGACCTTGCCGCTCGTCAGCAGCACACGCTTCACCTGACCAGCCCTGGCCGGGTCGTCGCCGCTGACGTCGTCCGGGATGACTCGCCTGAACTCCCCCGACACGAGCTCCTCCATCGTCGATGTCGCCAGCGGGTGCCTGAGCAGGCTCTTCGGGGTCATGACCGCGAGCGGCTTCCGCCACGGCCTCTTCACCTGGCGTCGAAGCAGGTGGAAGATCTGCGCGGGAGTGGTCGGGTTGCAGACCTGGATGTTGTCCTCCGCGGCCATCTGCAACCAGCGCTCGATGCGCGCGCTCGAGTGCTCCGGTCCCTGGCCCTCGTAGCCGTGCGGCAGGAGGAGCACGAGGCCGCTCAGGCGCAGCCACTTGTCTTCGGCGGACGCGATGAACTGGTCGATGATGACCTGACCTCCGTTCGCGAAGTCGCCGAACTGCGCCTCCCAGATGATGAGCCCCTCGGGCGTGTCGAGGCTGTAGCCGTACTCGAAGCCGAGGACGCCGGTCTCGGAGAGCGGGCTGTCCCACACCTGGAAGCGACCCTGCGGCCGCCCTTCCAGTCCGTCGCTCACGTGCTCGAGCGGCGTGTAGGGGTCTCCCGTGCGGGTGTCGTGGAGCACCGCGTGCCTGTGGCTGAAGGTGCCTCGCTGCGCGTCCTGCCCGCTCAGGCGGATGGGCGTCCCCTCGCGAAGCAAGCTCGCGAAGGCGAGAGCTTCGGCGGTCTCCCAGAACAGGTTGCCCTGCTTCGTGAGCCGATCCTTCCGCGCCTCCACGATCTTCTGCGCCTTCGCGTTCGCGTGGAAGCCCTCGGGGATCCGCGTGATGCGGTCGAGCAGATCGAGCAGCACCACCTCGGGCACACCCGTCGGGACCTCCGGGACGCGCGCGTCCGCTCCGCCGACATACCCTTTCCAGACGCCGCCCATCGCGGCCGGGGGGTGAAGGAAGTCGCCGCCGCGCGCCTCGCTGAGCGCCTGCTCGAGCTTGGCGTGACGCTGCTCCGCGATGCGCTCTGCTTCTGCCTCCGTGACTTGCCGCGACGCGACGAGGCGCTGCACGTAGACCTCGCGCACCGTCGGCTTCGCGTCGATGAGCGCGTACATGACCGGCTGCGTGAAGCGCGGCTCGTCGGCCTCGTTGTGGCCGTAGCGGCGGTAGCAGTACATGTCGATGACGACGTCCTTCGCGAAGCGATGTCGAAACTCCATCGCCAGCCGCGTGACCTGGATCACCGCCTCCGGGTCCTCTCCGTTCACGTGGAAGACGGGCACCTTGAGCATGCGAGTGATGTCGGTGCAGTAGCGAGTCGAGCGCGAGTCGGACGGGTTGGTCGTGAAGCCGACCTGGTTGTTCACGACGAGGTGCACCGTGCCGCCGGTAGAGTACCCGGGGAGCCCTGCGAGGTTCAGCGTCTCGGGCACGACCCCCTGGCCCATGAACGCCGCGTCGCCGTGAATGAGGAGCGGCATCACGTTCGCGCGGCCTCTTCCGCTGTGCACGCGGTCCTGCTTGGCGCGCACGCGACCCTCGACCACCGGGTTCACGAACTCGAGGTGGCTCGGGTTGAACGCGAGCGACAGGTGGACGTTCCTCCCCGACGCGGTCACGCGGTCGTTCGAGTAGCCGAGGTGGTACTTCACGTCGCCGCCGCCGAGGAACTTGCGGGCGTTCTTGTCGTCGAACTGGGCGAAGAGCTCGCGCGGGTCCTTCCCCATGATGTTCACGAGGACGTTCAGCCGTCCGCGGTGCGCCATCCCGATGATGATCTCGTCGACGCGGTTCGCGCCCGCCGACTCGATGAGCAGGTCGAGCATCGCGATCATGCTCTCGGCGCCCTCGAGGGAGAAGCGCTTGGCGCCGACGTAGTTCTTGTGGATGAACTGTTCGAAGATCTCCGCGTCCGTCAGCTTCGTGAGGATGCGGACGGTCTCCCCGCGATCGAGGACGGCGCGGTTGCCGGTCGACTCCATGCGCGTCTGGAGCCACGTCCGCATCTCCGGATCCTCGATGTGCGTGAACTCGACGCCGATCGTCCGGCAGTAGGTCTCCTCGAGGTGCGCGATGATCTGGCGGAGGGTCGCCTTGTCCGCGAGACCGCCGATACCGACGGCGGGGAACACCGTGTCGAGGTCCCTTTCGGAGAGACCGAAGTTCTCGAGGTCGAGCTCGGGGGCTGCTTCGGGGGGCTTCCCCAGAGGATCGACGGCGGCGAACAGGTGGCCTCGCACACGGTACGCATTGAGGAGCTGGTACACGCGCCCTTGCATGAGGCCAGCTGCGAGGACGTGCTCCTCCGTGCGCGCGCCGACGCTCACGGGAGCCGTCGTGCGACCGATGGCGTCCGCGCTTTTTGCCTCGTGTGCGCCGTTGGCAGGCGCCGGTGCGCCCACGGTCGCCGCCTTCGTCGCGCCGTTCGTCCCGTTCGTGCCATTCCTCGTGGCAGCCTCGGGGGGGGTCGCGGCCCCCGTGGCGTCGTCGAAGTAGGCACGCCACTGCGGGTCAACGTTCTGCCGGCTCTCGCGATACCTTGCGTAGAGCTCTTCCACGTACCCAGCGTTGACACCGAATTCACCGATCATGATCGCGACAGACGCCTCCAGAGAGGGCTCGAGGGAGCTTTGGGGGGTTGCTGAATAGCCCGTAGGGGCGGTCGTGGCCAGCGGCCAGACCGTCGACGCCGCGGGAATGCGCGGTCGGCTCTCGTGCGTTAGCCTCTCAACGTGAAGCGCTCGTGGTTTCAGTCGTCGCGCGCCATCGCCGCGCTCAACACTCTCGCGGTGGGGCTGGGGCTCGCGGGCATGGCGGCGTCGGTCATCGTGCGCATCCTCGACAACGGTGACAACCACTCGCCACAAGGGTGGATCGTCGCCGTACCGACGCTGGTGCTCGGGACGACCTGGGCCTGGGGTCTGCGATCGAGGAGGCAGCTCAAAGGGACGTCGATTCGCGTGGGCTGGCTCGCGTCGGTTCCCCTGGCCTCGCTCAACGCCGGCGTGTCGTGCACGATGCTCGTCGCTCCCGACTGGCCAGTGCGGGGAGAGCTGTCGACCATCGTCGGGCCGATGCTCGCGGGGATGACCTTCGGCGCCATCATCTGGGTGCCCGCGCTGATCGCGACGCTGGTCTGCTTCGGCCTGCCGATCCTGTGGGCCCAGCGGGCGGCGGCGAAGGGGCTCGTCGGCGAGGAGCGCGGCGAGCAGGTCGTCGGCCTCGCCGTGCTGGTCATCAGCGTCGTCGGCGTGGGCGTCCACGTGGACCACCTCACGCTCGGCGTGTCGGCGTGCGGGATGCTCGCCGGAGGTGCGGCGACGCTGCTCGCGTTCGCGCGGTCACAGCGGCGGGGTGCGTTCGTCTCGCAGGTGGAGGCCGGCAACGTCGCCGGATACCGTGTCGAGTCGACCTCGGAGGGGCGCGCGCTCGTGCGCATGGAGCCTGCGGGGCCCGGGTACCGCGTCGCCGACTTCGACGTCGAAGTCATCGAGCTGGATGCCCCGTACCGGCAAGCACGCAGAGCGGAGTGAGACGCGGCAAGAAGGTCACCGCCGTGGCCCTGGCGCGGAAGCTCGTCGCCATCCTGTTCGCGCTGTGGCGCAACGGCACGCTGCGGCTTCGCGCCGCGGACCGGGTTCACTTCGTCGAGAACAACGTTTGAGTGGGAGGCCACTTCATACTCGCGACCGCGAGCGCGACCGCGACCGGTGCCCCGCGAGTGGGCTTGGAGGCGGAGACAGAGGCGATGGCGTCCGCGGGAATGGCGAGGGACGCCCTCGGAGAAGCGAGAGACTCCCTCGGAGTGACGAGGGCCGCTCTCGGAACGCGGAGAGACGCCCGAGCCATGCCGATGGCCGCCCTCGAGACGCCGAGAGCGGCAATCGCAGTTACGTCAGCGCCTCTCGGCATGCCGACAGACGCCCGGGTCACGGCGAGAGCGGCCGCAGGCGTGACGAGAGGCGCCCTCGAGACGCCGAGAGCGGCCATCGGCACGACGAGAGCGGCCGTCGGCACGACGAGAGCGGCCGTCGGCACGACGAGAGCGGCCGTCGGCACGACGAGAGCGGCCGTCGGCACGACGAGAGCGGCCATCGGCACATCGAGAGCGGCCATCGGCACATCGAGAGCGGCCATCGGAACGCCGAGGGCGGCCATCGGCACGGCGAGCGCGGCCATCGGCACGCCGAGGGCGGCCATCGGCACATCGAGAGCGGCTATCGGCACACCGAGCGCCCCCTCTCGAAGCACCGAGAGCGTCCCTCGCTCTTCCGAGGGAGGCTCAGGTCGAAACTCGCGAGGCGCTCGGCATTCCGAGGGAGGCTCTCGGTAGACCGACGGAGGCTGTGCGAAGTCGTCGCGCGAAACTCGCGGTAATTTGCGCGGCTCGCGGCAGAGCGAGCGGCTCGATCGATCCCGGGAGAGCCGCCGTGCGTGGACCAAGAGACGCTCTCGGCGCAGCTTCGGTCACCCGGCGAAGAGCTCGGGAGGCCATCGGAGCGCCCCGGGAGGCTCTTGCCACGGGCGGGGCGGCGCTCGGAGGTGCCGGACGGACGCGACGAATCGCTCGGCGGGACTGTTCGGATTCGAGTGGGACGGTGGGACCGACGGACGCCTCGCAGAGTCCCGCGGCCGTCCCGACGTCCCCCCGTCCCACTTGAATCGAGAAAGCTCCGCAGGGTCGGGGTCGGGGTCGGGGTCGGGGTCGGGGTCGGGGTCGGGGTCGGGGTCGGGGTCGGGGTCGGGGTCGGGGTCGTGGTCGTCGTCGTGGTCGTGGTCGTGGTCGGGGGGGTGGAGCTCCTGGCGGTGCGGGCGCTGCTACCGGAGGAGCGAGCGACACGCGTGTCAGGGGAGGCTCGCGGCAGCGGCGCGGTCCGACGCGGATGCGGTGCCTTCGCTCGGCCCTTCGCGAGCGAGCGCCACACGCTGCGCTTGTTCGCTCGCGCGCCGCGAAGCGCGCACGCTCGTGGCCGAGGTTGCCTCGCGACCGACCGAACGAGGTCGCCCGCAATTCTTCGACGTGACCGCCCGAACGAGCGATCCTCGCGCCAAAGCGTCCCTTCCTCGTCTCGATACGAGCACGCTCGTCTCCGATTCTTCGACGTGATCGTTCGATTCGTCCACGTTCGCGTCGAAGCTTCGCTCGCTCCTCGCATCACGAAGACGCTCGCGTCCGATTCGCCTTCGTGATCGACCGATTCGTCCACGCGACGGTCACTCCGCTTCCTCGCGCCCGAGCGTGCACGCTCCGCTCACGAACGTGCTCGTTCTCGTCCGAGGTGTCCTCGCTCTTCTCCGAGGAAGCCTCGCTCGGGCCGTCACGCGCACGCTCCGTCGCACAGGAACGAAGAATCGGCGGAAGGAACGCTGGCTCCGGTCGTCGCGCTCGCGGGCCGTCGAGGCTCATGAACGTCGAGCGGCGACCGACCGGACAGCGCGAATCGCCGCCCATCGATACCGTTCTGACGTAGCGTCTACGACCGCAATGCCAGTCACGCCTCTGTCCGCGGTCGCAGTCCGTCCATCGTGGAGCGCCGCTCCGTTCGCGCGCCTGATGGGGGCGCTCGGTCTGTACGCCCTCGTCGCGCTTTCGACCGGGTGTCATCACGCGAGCAGCACGAGCTCTGACGCAGGCTCGCCCGACAGCTCGGTCGTGGAGGCTGGCCGCGACACAGGATGCAGCAGCGACTCCGCGTGCGGGGTCGGCACCTGGTGCTCTCCCGCGTCCGGCGCGTGCGTCCCGGGCTGCAAGTCCGACGCAGACTGCGGCGGGGCAGGGGGGGCGAAGACGTCGACCTGCGACGTCTCGAGCCACACATGCCACGGATGCACCGCGGACTCGGCGTGTCCTGCGGGGCAGGTGTGCAGCAGCGCCACGTGCATCGACGGCTGCTCCGCGGCGCAGCCCTGCCCGTCGGGTCAGGAATGCTGTTCGGGCAGCTGCGTCACCGTCGCCTCGGACCCCGACCACTGCGGCTCCTGCGGCGCGTGCCCAGAGATCACGCAGGCCAGCGTCGGGTGCGTCGCGGGGGCGTGCGCGATCGCCGCCTGCAACGCAGGCTACGCCGATTGCAACCATGACGAGCAGGACGGCTGCGAGCAGGACATCGACGGCTCGGCCGACAACTGCGGCGCCTGCGGCATGGTTTGCAACCTCCCGGATTCGGCGGCGTCGTGCGTCAAAGGCAGCTGCGCGGTGGCGTCATGCACCGGAGGGCACGCCGACTGCGATCAGATGGCGTCCAACGGCTGCGAGATCACGCTCGCCACGGACCCGGCTCACTGCGGCGCGTGCGGCAACGCGTGCCCGACGACGGCAAACAGCGCGGCGACGTGCGTCGCGGGCGTGTGCGGCTCCGCAGGCTGCGCTTCGGGCTTCGCAGACTGCGACGCCAACCCCCAGAACGGCTGCGAGACCTCGCTCGCCACCGACCCGTCGAACTGCGGCGTGTGCGGCTACGTCTGCCCGACCTTCCCGAACGCCACGTCCGGCTGCACCGCCGGCGTGTGCGGCATCGCCTCGTGCGCGAGCGGATTCGCCGACTGCGACAAGCTGGCACCGGACGGCTGCGAGGTGGATCTGAGCACCAGCGCGCTCGATTGCGGCACGTGCGGACATGCGTGTGTCACGGCGAACGGTACGCCGGCATGCGCGGGCGGAACCTGCGCGCAGGGCTCGTGCGCGCCTGGCTATGCCGACTGCGATGCGAACCCTGCGGGCAGCTGCGACACGAAGGTCGCCACCGACCCGAGCAACTGCGGAGGGTGCGGCACCATCTGCGCCACCCACCCGAACGGCACCGCGTCGTGCGCGGGGTTCGCGTGCGGCGTCAGCTGCAACGCCGGATACGCCGACTGCAACAAGGCGCTCGGTGATGGCTGCGAGGCCGTGCTCGCGACCGATCCGGCGAACTGCGGCAACTGCGGCACCGCTTGCCCTGCCGTCGCCAACGGCACGGCGGGCTGCAGCGCGGGGGCGTGCGGCATCGGCTCCTGCAACACCGGTTATGCCAACTGCGACAACGTCGTCGGCGACGGCTGCAACATACAGCTCGCGACCGACGTGAACCACTGCGGCGCCTGCAACGACGCGTGCCCGACGCCGCCCAACGGCGTGGCGGGCTGCGCCGCATCGACGTGCACGCTCGCCAGCTGCAACACGGGGTTCGGCGACTGCGACGGCAACGCGGCCAACGGCTGCGAGAAGTCCGTGCTCACCGATCCCATGAACTGCGGCGGATGCGGCATCGTCTGCGGCTCCGGCACCTGCAACGGCGGGGCATGCGCCTGCATCAAGAAGGTGCTCCTCATCGAGGACGACAGCAGCGCAGGCAGCGCCGTGCTCGGTGCCGCGCTGACGGCGGCGGGCTACACGGTCACGCAGACCGCCGTTCCCTCGTATCAGTACAACGGCACCAACCCGTCGCTGGCGGGATTCGGGGCGGTCGTGGTGCTGGCGGGGGGCCCGTTGGCCACCTCCTACCAGACCGACATGCCCACCGCGGGCCAGACCGCCATCGTCAACTTCCTGAACGCGGGCAACGGCGTCGTCTTCACCGAGTGGGCGGCCTACCAGGTCGCGAACGGTCGCTGGCAAACGCTGGCCCCCTACGTCTTGCTGCAGCGGACCTCGTCGTACACCGGTCAGGTCAGTTACACCGTCGACCCGGCGTTCGCGGCTGGCCCGGTGTGGAAGGGCCTGCCTGCGACGTTCACCTTCGCCTCGAACTCCAACGTCGGGGTGACGAAGGTCGCGCCGTTCGTGACACGCATCGCCGGGAGCCCGCAGGCCAACGACGCCGTCGCCGTCCGCGACGCCCCGACCGGCCGCGTCGTGCACCTCGCGCACGCAGGCAACGACGCCCCCAACGGCTGGACCAACCCCAACCTACAGACCCTCGTCGCGAACTCCGTCGGGTGGGTCGCTCGCTGTGACTGATCCCGCCGTCGACGTCCGCTCCCGAGGAGACTCGCCATGAAACGCTTCACCAGGGTGCTCACCGCCGCCGCCGTCCTCCTGCTGTCCGGCGGGGCGATGGCGCAGACCAAGATCTGGACCACCACGCCAGACTTCAACGTCGGGACGCTCGTCAACGCGTCCGACACGAAGTTCGCCAACGAGCTCGTGCTCGGGCCCACTGCCGTCTCTCAGACGCACACCGTCTGGACGGACAACTTCAACTACGGCCTCATCCTGCGTCTGAGCTCGCTGACCGGCGCGCAGACCAGCCGCGTCGACACCGTGCTCAACACGATCAACGGCGTGTCCACCGGTGTGCGACCGGCCAACGAGTTCTGCAACTGGGCCAACACCGGCAACTGCCCGGAGGGCATCACGGTCGACGCCAACGGCGACGCCTGGATCCTCAACAACGCCTACGGCAATCAGGGTTCCATCACGAAGATCGCGGGCAACGTCGCCCACTGCATCGACCGCAACAACAACGGCAAGATCGATACGTCGAGCGATCTGAACAACGACGGAATCATCGACATGAACCCGGCGCACGGCGAGTACCTCGGCCAGAACGACGAGTGCATCCTCACCACCCTCGCGGTCGGGGCGAACAACGCGTGGCCCCGTGCCATCGCCGTCGACGAGCGCGGCAAGATCTGGGTCGGGACGTTCAACGAAGGAAAGGTCTACCGCTACAACCCGGAAGCCCCGTACGCGCTGGAGCTCACCGTGACCGTCGGCGGCAACCCGTTCGCGATGGCGGGCGGTGGCAGCTACGTGTTCGTCGCGAACGCGAGCGGTCAGACGGCGCGCGTGCAGATCCAGACCGGCGCGGTCGACTACGCGCCGTGCCCCGGCAACTACGGTATCACCGCCGATCCTGGCGGGCAGGTGGCGTGGCTGGGGACCTGGTTCAACCAGGCCACCGGGATGTACCGCGCCGACTTCGGCGTCCACACCTGCACGCTCATGAGCGGCGGACCGGGCGCCACGACGGGGATGACGCTCGACAACGAGCCCGCGGCAGCTGGCGGGCCGTACGTCTGGGGTGCCAACTACTCGCAGGAGAAGGTCTCCAAGTGGACGCCCGCGGGCGTCTACGTCGGCAGCTACGCCGCCGGCGGCACCGGCAGCGTGATGGGCCTCTCGCTGGACTTCCAGGGCAACCTCTGGACCCTCAGCAACCTGGCCAACAATCAGAAGGAGCTGTCGCAGCTGAACCCGGCGACCGGCGCGCTGAACTTCTCGGCTTTCGTCGGGTATCTCGCCGCCGACCAGGCCACGTACCCTACGAACTGCTCGACGGGCTACTGCGACGGCGCCACGCCCTTCCTCTACAACAGCGACTTCACCGGCGTGCAGATCGACCGGATGGCCCCGTACGGGTACCTCGGCACGTTCGACGCGGTCTACGACGGCGGCGCGCACGGCATCCCGTGGAGCAAGGTGGTCTGGAACACGGAGCCGCAAGGCGCAGTCCCGGCTGAGACCTCGCTTCAGGTCAACGTGCGGTCCGCCGACTCGCTGGCGGCGCTCGCCACGACGACGTTCACCACGGCCATCAGCGGCGCCGCGCTCGCCGGGATCGTAGGCGAGTTCATCGAGATCGAAGCGAGCCTCTCGGGGCCCGGCTTCGTCACGCCTGTCCTCTCCGACGTGTCCGTGATCGGCCCGTGCGCCGTGATCGGCAACGCGTGCTGCCTCCAGAACACCGATTGCAACGACGGCGTCGGCTGCGACGTCGGCACGTGCTCGAAGCCTGGCGGCACGTGCAGCTTCAAGCCGGCGAACGGCTGCTGCATGGTCAACGCAGACTGCAACGATGGGAACGCGTGCACGACCGACGCCTGTCCGATGCCGGGCGGGCAGTGCACGTCGACGCCGATCGCGGGCTGTTGCAACACGGCGGCCGACTGCAGCGACACCGACGCGTGCACGCTCGACACGTGCTCCGGTCCTGGCGGGACGTGCTCGCATCCGCTCATCCCCGGATGCTGCCTGACGGACGTGGACTGCACCCACGGCAGTGCGTGCGTGACCTCCACCTGCCCGATGGCGGGAGCCCAGTGCGTCACCGTCGCCCACCCGAGCTGCTGCGCGTCCGACGCGGACTGCGCGGACACGAACGCGTGCACCGCGGATACCTGCGCCATCGCCACGGGCGTCTGCTCGAACACGACCATTGCGGGCTGCTGCAACGTCGACGGCGACTGCAACGACAGCAACGCCTGCACCAAGGACACGTGCTCGGGCCCCGGCGGAGTCTGCGTGTTCTCGCCCATCGCCTCGTGCTGCATGACCCCCGCGGACTGCCCCGCAAGCACCGCCTGCTCGCAGTACAGCTGCAGCGGCACGGGCGGCGTCTGCGTCGAGGACACGACGCCGAGCTGCTGCGCCACGGTCGCCGACTGCGACGACGGCAACCTTTGCACGACCGACACCTGCCCCTCACCGGGTGGCGCCTGCGCTCATGCACCGATCGCCGCGTGCTGCACGACGAGCGCCGAGTGCGACGACGGCAATCGCTGCACCGAGGACGACTGCCCGACAGCGGGCGGGATGTGCACGCACGCTCCGCTGACGGGTTGCTGCACGACGAGCAGCGACTGCACGCCGGGTGCCGCGTGCGTCGGTGGCTGGTGTGCCGTGGCCGGCGTCGACGGCGGGTCCGCTCCTGCGCGCGACGGCGGCAGAGATGCTGCGAGGGAGTCGTCCGACGGGGGTGCCCACGTCGCCGACGCCGGAGTGGTCGATACCGTCGCAAGCTCCGGCGGGTGCGGCTGCGCGGTGCCCGGAGCAGGTCGCCGCGGGGACCTGGGCGGCCTTCTTGGCCTCGTCGGGCTGACGCTGCTCGGCGCACGACGCCGACGCCGCGCGGACAGTGGCGAGGAGTCGCGCGTCGCTGACGGGACGCGCCGAGCCTCGTAGAGGGTACCAGGCCGGGATGGCGCGGAAGAAGACGCTCCCACGCGGGCCCGAAGAGCAGCGCATGCTCGCCGAGATCTTCGCGGTGCCGGACGACGACGGGCCTCGGCTGGTCTACGCGGACTGGCTCTCCGAGCGAGGCGACCCGCTCGGAGAGCTCATCGTCGTCCAGTGCGCGCTCGCGGCAGGCGGAGACGCCGCGACCGTCGAGCGACTGACGGACCGACAGGACGAGATCCTCGTGCGTCACCGCCCTGACTGGCTCCGCGAGCTCGGCGCCGCCGGCGCGGACTGCACGTTTCGGCGTGGCCTCCTCGAGCGGCTCTCGATCAACGGCGCGCGATTCACGAAGGCCGCGACGGCGCTCTTCGAGCGGACGGCCCTGCGCGACCTCCGGCTCACCGGTGTGGCCCCAGGCGACCTCGAGGCCTGGGCGAAGCTCCCGCTCGAGCGGCTCGAGTCTCTCGATATTCAATGGAGCTTCGAGCACTGGACCGAGCAGGCCGGCGCCGAGCGCGCCCGGCTCCTCTCGAGCCTGCCTGCGCTAGTGACGCTCCGGTCGCTCACGGCGACCTCGTGCGCGCTCGGCGACACCGGTCTCGCCGCGATCGTCGAGAGGCTCGTGGCGCTGCGCTCGCTGCGCGTCCCCTGGAATGGAATCCAGAGCCTCGAGCGCACCGCCGTCGCGCTGGCCGCCGCGCTCGAGCACCTCGATCTCTCGAACAACGCGATACGCGGGCGCGACGTCGGAGCCCTGCTCGCGCGGCCCCTCACCGCGAGCCTGCGCTCGCTCAGCCTCGCGGCGAACCCCATCGGCCGGGACGGTGCGTCGTTCCTCGCGTCCGCCGCGACTCTGGCGAACCTGCGAGCGCTCGATCTCGCGGCCACGAACATCGGCGCCGAGGGCGTCGTGCTCATCGCAGCCTCGGAGGCGCTCCGGGGTCTTCACGAGCTCGATCTGATGGGCGCGGACCTGGGGCCACGCGGCGTGGCGGCACTTCACGACGCGACGTTCGCGCACGGGCTCACGCGCCTGGAGCTCGGCGGCAATCAGCTCGATGACGGTGCGGTGCAGAGGCTCGTCGCCTCCGGCCTCCTCGCGACGGTGAGGACGCTGGGCCTCGAGCGCAACCGTATCGGGCCGGCCGGAATGCGTGCGCTGTCGTCTTCGCCGCACACCGCCTGCCTGGAGGTCCTCCGGCTTGGCGAGAACGATCTCGATGACAGCGCGGCGCTGACTCTTGCAGCCTCTTCGTGCCTCTCTCGGCTCACTGTGCTCGACCTTTCGGAGACGCGCGGCCTGAGCAGGACGACTCGCCGCGCGCTCAGCGACCGGTTCGGGGACGCGCTGGTGATTTGAGTTGGGCCATCGAGTGGCCCCGTGAAACCGGAGTGCCCGTAGCGACGACCGTCAGCGTGGACCCACCTCCACGATCGCGCGGCTCTGCTCGTCGAGCGCTTCTCCTCGCGCGTGTACCTCGCGCACCGCCGAGTCGTCGATGCCCACCTCGGCTGCACCCATCGTCGTCACCGCGGCGTACGCACGCGTGAGGCTCGCGACGTGCTCCATGATCTGACGGTCGACCATCGCGGTCACCATCGCGGCCGTGTCGCGGGCCGGGTGTACCGGGCCGCGCGCGGCAACGTCGTGAGACCGCGTCCGTCCGGAAGTCCCCCCGAGCATCGCCAGGCGTGCCTCGAGCAAGCGGTCAAGGGCGTTCCAGGACTTCTTCACGTTCGCCGCGGTCTCTCGATCGAGCAGGCTCGGGTCGCCGCACCGGAGCAGCTCCGCGCCGTCCAGAAGCGTCGCAGCGAGGGGCGCGCCGAGCTTTCTGGCCGCATCCTCGAGCAGGAGCGTGCGCGGATCTTCCGCCGGGACGAGGAGTGGGATTGCAGTGAGCACGCAGCACATCACGACCGCGACCCCTCGGAGGAGGGCCGGAGACGCTGCGTATGCCGAAGAGAGCAGTCCTGCCACGGCACCCGCGACGACCGCGAGCACGAGGTGGGCGATCCGGGCTCGCAGCGGCCGTACACGAAAGGTCCTCTCTGCGTAGCCGAGCCCGATGACGACTGCGCCTCCGAGTGGCGGGAAGATCGCCCATGCGACGGATCCGGCGAAGGCGGCGACAGCGCCGGCCATGATGGCGACCCCGGCTGGACGGCCCGCCACTGCGACCGCGAAGGCGACGGCAAGGAGCAGCGGGAGGAGCGTCCCCGCGATGACCCCACCACGAGACGCAGAGGGGAGGAACGTGAAGAGTCCGCCCGCGGAGAGGAGGAGGAGTACGGGGCCCATGGCTAGAACGCGCTCTTGGAGCTGTTCGCCATGTTGCTTGCCGCCGCGGCCTTCGCCGCGAAGCGACCGCTTGGGCTCGCTGCCGGGGCGCTCTTGAAGTCGTTCATCGCCTTGTCGTAGCTCCCCGCCTGCGCCGACAGACCGAGCGCGACCGGAGCCGGAGCCGAAGCGCTCGCGCGCTTGAGCGCGACGATGTTCTGCTGAATGAGCTGCTGAGCGCGGTTCGAGTCGCCGTTCGAGTACGCCTGTGCGGCGAGGACCTGGCGCTCGGAGGCTTCGAGGCTGGTGACCCGCGCGAACACCGTTTCGTTGCGCGCGCGATTCACGGCCGACGAGTCGTCGGTCGCGAGCACCTCGAGCTGCGGGATCGTCGCCTCTGCGGCTCCGGCGGCCCCCTTCCAGGTCAGCGAACCGTTGAAGTCTGCCGCGGATCCGGGCGAGAAGTCGGTCGCCATCTCGACGAGCACGCGCTTCGCCTCGTCGGCGTAGATCGCGCCGACACGCAGGTCGACATCCCGGCCGTGCACCTCGGCGTCGGCGCCCGTGGCCTTCACGAAGCGCGCATTCTCGGGCAGGTGCAGGTGGACGACCGTGTTCTGTGCCACGGTGGTCGCCGTCTCGACCAGCTCTCGCTTGAGGAACGCGGTCAGGGTCGCACCGTCGTTGACGAAGCCGAAATTGCCGTGCCCCGAGCGCGCGACGCCGCCCATGTATGCCTCGTCGAAGTCCAGCCCGATGCCCATCGACGAGACAGTGACCCCCCTCGCCGAGGTGCTCTGAGCGAGCGCCTCCGCGCGAACGCGCGACGAGTCGAGCCCGTCGCTGACGAGCACGACGCGACGCACTCGGTCGCCGTCCCGTCGATCGGAGCGCGCGAGCCCCTGCTCGAGCTCCTGTACCCCCATCTCGAGGCCGAGCGGGATGGCCGTCCCGCCGTTTGCGCTCAGCCGATCGACGCTCGCGGCGAGCTGTTCCCTCACGGCGCCGACCCGGCTCAAGGGCTGAACCATCTCTGCGTGGTCGGAGTAGTGGACGAATGCGATGTCGTCGTCGTCACGCATGTTCCGGACGAGCTCCTTCACGGCGGACTTGGCCTCGCGGAGCTTCTCGCCTTCCATCGAGCCCGAGGTGTCGAGCACGACCACCATCGCGAGCGGCGCGTGCTCGCCTGCGCTCGCCTCGGCATTCAGCGTCACGTCGGCATAGAAGGGCTGGCCGCGGCCTGCGAGAACGCGCGCGTCGCTGAGCGCCAGCGTCCCGTGGACGTGCGGACCCGAAAAGGAGACCGTGTCGGGGCCGAGCGGTCCGGGCGGAAGCCGGGGTGGAGTGAGCACGCCCGTCTGCTGGACGGTACCCGGAGGGTCGCTCGTAGTGAACGGCGGCGTGGCCGCGCTCGCGCGGAGGAGGAACAGCCCACCGGTGGCGAGCACCACGACTCCGGCGGTTGCCGCGTGACGAGCCCTGCGTGTTCCGAACCAGTTTCCGAGAATCATGGGCGATTGCTCCGTGGCTAGAGGTCCAGATTGAACGGGCCAGCGCGCGAATCGATCTACGCGGCCGAAACTTTCTCCAGGCCTGCGCTAGAAACGGGCTACGCCGCCCATGCCCACGCCGGAGGTCCTCTCGCTTCGCCCCATCGGCGTCATCCACACGCCGTTCGCGGACAAGGTCAGTGCGCCTCGGCAGACCTACGTCGCCCGGGAAGCCGAGGGGACCATCGTTCTCGATCGTGGTCGCGACTTCGAGCACGCGCTCGCGGACATCGAAGGGTGGGAGTACCTGTGGGTGCTCTACTGGTTCCACCTCAACGACGGATGGCGACCGAAGGTCTTGCCGCCTCGATCGAAGGTGCGGCGAGGCGTGTTCTCGACGCGGTCACCCCATCGCCCGAACCCGATCGGGATGAGCGTGGTTCGACTCGTGCGTGTGGAGGGGCTGACGCTCGTCGTGAGAGGCGTGGACATGGTGGATGGCACGCCCGTGCTCGACCTGAAGCCCTACGTCGCGGCGGCAGACTCGATCCCGGACGCGCGTGCCGGCTGGCTGACGACGCCGGACCCGATCGCGCCCTTCGAGGTCGTCTGGTCCCCGCTCGCTCGCGCGCAGACGGCGTGGCTGGCGGCCGAGCACGCGGTCGACCTCGTGACCCCTGTCGAGCGCGTGCTCACGCTGGGTACGGAGCCGCACCCGTACAGGCGTATCCGGAAGGATGCGCGAGGCTCGTGCCTTTCCGTGAAGGACTGGCGCGTCCGGTTCGAGGAGGAGGGCACCCGTGCCGGCTCGCCAGCACGACGCGTCACGGTCACCGCCGTCGAGACGGGCTATCGCGAGCGACAGCTGCTCGACGCGACGATCGACGGCATCGAAGTGCACCGCGCGTTCGTCGCGAGAGTGTTCGCACACTGAGCCATCACTTCGGTGTGAGCTTCATCACCGTGCCCTGCCCGGAGTGTCCGGAGGCGTTGTTGACGGTGAAGTAGACGCTGTTCGCGTCGATCGCGATCCCCCATGCGCCCACCTCGCCCGTGACCAGCGTGATCGGAGCGCCACCGGTGACCGCCACCTTCATCACCGTACCCCCGGTGTTGTTGGTCCAGTAGACGTTCTCGGCGTCGGCTGCGATCGCGTAGGGCCCGCTCACGGCCGTGGCACCGGCAAGGGTCACCGGCATGCCGCCACCCGTCTTCGGTGCGGTGAGCACGGTCTGGTTGTTCGTGACCCAGTAGACGTTCGCGCCCTCGAGGGCGATCGCGATCGGCTGGGATTTCGCCGAAAAGGTGAGCGGAGTCCCGCCGCCAATCGGGACGGTCAGGAGCGAGATGCTCGAGTTGTAGTAGACGTTCGTGTCGTCCACCGCGATCCAGTTGGGGTCGATCACTCCGGTCGCGAGGGCCGTCGCCACGCGGAATCCGGTCAGTGGCTGCTTCATCACCGTCCCGGCATTGGTGGGCAGGTAGTCGACCCAGTAGACGTTCTGGGCGTCGACTGCGATGGCATAGGGCGTGTTCTGGAGCGCGGCGAACGCTCCGGCGTCGCCGCCGGCCGTGCCGACCGACCCGACGATGCCCGACGTGGCGCTCCCTGACGCGCCCGGCTGCACCCAGTAGACGCTCGTGCCGTCGACAGCGATCGAGTCGGATGGCACGTTCGGGCCCTGGCCCTGCGGAGCGAGCGTCGTGGTAGCGCCGCCGCCGATGGGGACCTTCATCACGCCGCCGCCGCCATTGTCGATCCAGTAAACGTTCTGGCTGTCGATAGCGACCGCAGTGGGGTCGGAGAGGCCCGACGCGAGGGTCACAAGACAGCCAGTCGTGGTGCACGTTCCTGCACAGTTGCTCGGCGAGCACATCGTGAACGTCGAGCTCGACGCGGAGCTCGCGCCCGAGCCCGAGGTCGAGGCACCGCTCGATGCCGAGTCTGACATCGAAGACGAGCTCGACGACGAAGACGGGCCGCTGCCGGTGCCGGTGCCGGTGCGCGACGTGGAGCTCGCGCTCGAGGCGGTCGCGTCGCGCCCGCCATCCTTCTTCGTGGAAGACGTAGAGGCCTCGACAGCGGCGTCGACTCCGGTGAGCTCCGTGACTCCGAGGAGGTCGGTGCAGCCGCTCGTCAGCGCCGCGAGCGCGACGATCACCAGCCTCGTCGACGGACTCCGCCGTTCTCGTCGATCGCTCATCAGAACGTTCCGCCCACGGCGATGCCTGCCTCACCGGGAGCGACGAGCGGCGTCACGGCGAGCGCGTGGGCCTTGCCCCCTTCGCTCTGGCTCCCCGTGAAGAAGAGTACGGCGCCCGCAGCCAGCAGCGCGCCGCCGGCGATGAAAGTCCCCGTGGACACGGCCCCGTCCGTTTCGGTCGTCGAGCGGTACGCGCTGCCGTTTGCGAGGTTCGTGCACGCGCTTGCGCTCCCGCCACACGCGCTCTTCGCGTTGCTCCACGCCGAGCTCGCGAGCACGCCAAACGCCGTTCCGAGCCCGAGCGCGACGACGCCGCCACCGCCGAGCACGAGCGCGAGCGTCTTCCGCGCGCCAAGGGTCGGACCGGTCGCCGGCTCGGGGGCGGACGGCGCCGGTGCGAGCGCGGGCCGGAAGACCACGCGCTCGCGGCGTCCGGCGTCACCTTCCTTCACGAGGATTGTGCGGCTGACGCGGGGTGAGCCCGCCGTCTCGAACGTCAGCGCGTGAACCCCGGGATCTACGTTCACCGGCTTGCCGTCCAGGTGAGTCGCGAGCGGTTGACCGTCGATCGTGACCTGCACGTCGACGACGTCTGCCCCGGTCGCGTCCTTCGCGTCGAGCACGAGGCTCGGTTGCACGTGGTCGAGATCATCGAGCCGCTGGGTGCAATCCGAGCGCACGAGCGCGGGGCAAGAAGCGTCGACGCACAGGCGCAGCTGCTCCCTCGCGCGAGACAGCTGGCCGGCGCGCCGCAGGTCTTGTGCGCTCGCGTTCGCGTCGATGCACTGGGTCTTCGTCGGGCTCGCGGACGACGAATACGCGCCGAGTGACAGCGAGACGCCCGTCGCGAGCGCGAGCATGTGAGCGTGCGAGAGGAGCGTCATCGGACGATGGTCATCGTACGCCAGCTGGCTGCGCGCCGTCGGAATGACGCCCTGTCGGTGGTCGGAGAGCGTCGAGCCGGGATTTTCGTTCCTGCGGCAGGACTGGTGAAGTCGCGGAATGAGGGGAGCGCGCGCGAGAGGAGACACCTTGGTCGTGGCCAAATGCTAGCGTCGGGGCCCCCGCGAACCCCCGGAGACCTTCGATGCGCGACTCGATGTGGGCGTTGACGTACGACCGAACGACTGATCCCTGGGACAAGAGCTCCGGGATGCGCCGCACCGAGGTGGAGCGCCCGACGCTCGACGAGGCGAAGAACTTCACCGACAGCGGGATGGTGCTCATTCGCACGCGCTTCGCCGGGTTCTGCGGGAGCGACCGCGGCATCTGGTTCCGACGCTCGTTCGGCGGGATGATCTACGAGGGGCTCGACCGCGACCACAAGGACAAGCGCGTGATGGGTCACGAGCTCCTCGGCGAGGTCGTGGCGGTCGGGTCGCTCGCGTCGCGCGAGTTCGGCTACCAGCCGGGCGACATCGTCTCGACCGAGAGCCACATCGTCTGCGGCACCTGTTACCAGTGCCGGACCGGCGACAACCACGTCTGCGCCGACAACCTCATCATCGGAATCTCGACGGACGGCTGCTTCGCCGAATACGTCAAGCTCCCGGCGCGCGCGCTCTGGCGCACCGACACGCGCCGCATCCGCCCCGAGATCGCAGCGCTTCAGGAACCTTTTGGCAACGCGGTTCACGCGTGCACGAAGGTGAACATCCGAGGCAAGCGGGTCGCCATCATCGGATGCGGGACGATCGGCCTGTTCGCAGTCGCCGTCGCCAAGGCGCTCGGCGCACGGCTCGTCATCGGAGTCGAGCCGATGCCGTCGCACGCCGAGAAGGCACGCCAGCTCGGCGCGGACCACGTGCTCACGCCCAAGAACCTCGAAGCTTCCACCTACGCGCACGACCCGGAGCTCGCGCGTGAAGTGCGCGACCTCACCGACGGCGTCGGCGTCGACGTCGCGCTCGAGATGAGCGGCCAGCCGTCGAGCGTGAACAACGCCATCGCCTGCGTGCGGCGAGGCGGCGACGTCATCCTCTTCGGCCTCAAGAGCGGGGATCAGATCATCGAGGGCTTCGACCGGGTCATCGTCGACGGCATCTCGCTGCACTCGGTCGTCGGGCGCCGCATCTTCGAGACGTGGCACATCACGCGGAACCTGCTCGAGAACCGCGACCCGAACATCCACGACAAGATCTGGGACGTCATCCTCGAGAACGGGAAGGGGACGGTCACGAGCTTCCCCGACTACGACGCCGCGAAGTTCGAGGACAGCTTCAAGGTGTTCCCGAAGGTCGTGCTGAAGTTCACGGAGTAGCCGCGGCGGCGGATACGAGGATATCGAACAGAAAGATCAGAAGGTCAGGGAGTAGGAAGATGCCTCGCTTCCATCCCCAATCCCTTGTGATCTTCCTGATCTCTCTGTCACCCCCTGAAGGTTAAAGGACCCATGTACGGACGCGCGCAGGACATCTATGGAAAGGCGCTCGCGGAGATCCGTGACGCAGGGCTCGAGAAGAAGGAGCGCTTCATCACGACCCCCCAGGGGGCGGAGATCAAGGTGGCCGGCTCCTCGGCGCCGCTCTTGAACTTCTGCGCGAACAACTACCTCGGGCTCTCGTCCCACCCTGCAGTGCTCGCCGCGAGCAAGCGCGCGATCGACGAGCACGGCTTCGGGATGTCGTCGGTCCGCTTCATCTGCGGCACGCAGGACGCGCACAAGACGCTCGAAGCGAAGGTCAGCGCGTTCCTCGGAACCGAAGACACCATCCTCTATGGCTCCTGCTTCGACGCGAACGGCGGCCTCTTCGAGACGCTGCTCGGCGAGGAGGATGCGATCATCTCCGACGCGCTCAACCACGCCTCGATCATCGACGGCATTCGGCTGTGCAAGGCGGACCGCCACCGCTACGCCAACGGCGACATGGCGGAGCTCGAAGCGGCGCTGGTCGCGACGAAGGGGAAGCGCCTCCGTATGATCGCGACGGACGGCGTCTTCTCGATGGATGGGTATTTCGCCAAGCTCGATCAGATCTGCGATCTCGCCGAGAAGCACGACGCCCTCGTGATGGTCGACGACAGCCATGCGACCGGGTTCGTCGGAACGACCGGGCGCGGTACGCCCGAGCATTGCGGCGTCGTCGGGCGGGTCGATGTCGTGACGTCGACGCTCGGGAAAGCGCTCGGCGGCGCGGCGGGGGGGTTCACGAGTGGTCGGCGCGAGATGATCGATCTCCTGCGGCAGCGGTCACGCCCGTACCTCTTCTCGAACACGCTCGCGCCCGCCATCGTCGGCGCGTCGATCGCCGTCCTGGATCTCATCGGTCCCTCGACCGATCTCCGTGACAGGGTGATGGCCAACGCCGCGCAGTTCCGCGCCGCGCTGACGAAGGCCGGCTTCACGCTGAAGGAGGGCTCTCACCCGATCGTCCCGGTGATGCTCGGCGATGCCAGGCTGGCGAGCGAGATGGCGGCGAAGCTCCTCGAGGAAGGGATCTACGTCGTCGGCTTCTCGTTCCCGGTCGTACCGAAAGGCCAGGCGCGGATCCGCGTGCAGCTCTCTGCGGCACATTCCGGGGAGCAGGTGTCGCGAGCCGCCGCGGCCTTCGAGAAGGTGGGTCGCGCCGTCGGAGTCCTGAAGAGCTGACCATGGGTAGCGCGCTCACGGGCACGGTCAGGGCCGTCGTCGTGTCGGTCTCGCTCGCGGTGCTGGCCTGCGCGGCACGGCCTGTGACGGTGGCTGCACCCACGCTGGCTCCGGATGCCGAGCCAGCCGAGCCCCTGGAGTGGACGGGCGCCGAGGCAATGAACACCGAGTTCTACATGGGGAGCCGTGCCGAGGAGGCTGCGCAGTTCGCCCGCTTCGCGCACGAGATTCGCGACATCCAGCAGAAGCAGGCGGAGGACCACGGCCAGCCGATCCTGCGTGGATTCCACGCGAAGGCGCACGGCTGTCTCTGGGGAGAGATCGCTCCGTGGCCCAGCCGCGACCCGCGGACGCGGTTCGGCGTCTTCGCCGACGCGAGCCCTGCGCGCCCCGTGTGGGTGCGATTCTCGAACGGCGTCGGATGGTCCCAGGATGATCGCGACAACGACGCTCGCGGCATGGCGGTGAAAGTGATGGGGGTGGCTGGCAAGAAGTACTCGCCGGACGAAGAGCGCACGCAGGACTTTCTGATGACGAACGCGCCGACTCCGGTCGGGAAGAACGCGGCGCAGTTCATGACGTTCGCGCACGCCAACGCGAAGGGGCTCTTCCCGTCGCTGCTCTTTCTCATCGGCCACCCCGTGTCGGCCGCGCCTGCGCTTCTCAGGACCAGCTCGATCCGCAGCACCGTGACCGAGCAGTACTGGAGTGGCGGCGCGTACCACCTCGGCGCGCACCAGACGATCAAGTACACCGCCAAGCCGTGCGACGGCTCGCCATCGCGGACGCTCGAAAAGGATGGCCCGGACTACCTCCGCGGAGACCTCGAGGCCGCCGCGAAGGGGGGCATTTGTTACACCCTGTACGCGCAGTTCCAGGTCGATCCGGTGGCGACCCCGATCGAAGACGCTGCGAAGGAATGGACGGAGGAGGTCGCGCCTCTCGTCCGCGTCGCGGACATCAGGCTCCCGCCGCAGGAAGTCGACTCTGCGCGCGAGCGCACGTTCTGCGACACACTCGCGTTCAGCCCCTGGCATTCGATCGCGGCCCACAAGCCGATGGGACACATCAACCGGGCGCGCCAGTTCGTCTACGGGGCGAGCCGGGTGTATCGGCACGGCGGGCATGAGCCGACGGGCTTCGAGGGGTTCGATGCGCGGTCGACGGCCACGGGACAGCCAGGGCAGTTGCCTCCGGCCAGGTGATCGTCACCCGTTGCAGGCGAGGCCGCGCGGGCCGCTCCCGAGCATGAACCGAGGGGCCGCACACGAGATGGTGCAGCCCTTGTCCGAGCTGCACGACTCCTGGCCGTTCGGGACGACATAGGTGCAGCCCGACAGACCGCAGCTCACCTTGACGCCGTTCGACAGCGTCTTGTTGAGCGTCGGCGCTGACAGCTCGCACTTGCCGTCCAGGTTGACCTCACCGTCCGGGCACTGGCCAGCGGTGGGGCAGACGCCGTTGACCCGCGGCCCGCCGTCGGGGCAGGTGGGCACGCACTGGGTGGTGATCGCGTCCGGGGCGAGCCCGGTGTGGTGGCAGTTCGAGAAGTGGTGAGAGGCCGGGGAGTGGTGCGCGTGCGACAGGTCTGTAGGCTGGGCCTGGACGACGTACGCCTCCGTGAGGTTCTTGCGCAGCGTCTTCTCCCAGATCCACGCGTACCCCTCGGTGCCCCACCTCGGGCCCCAGCTGTTGTGGATGAGATAAAACGTGCCTTTCGGTGTGTCCTCGTACCCCGCGAGGAGAATTGCATGCCCCCCCTGTCCGCCCTTGCGGTAGTCGAAGTCGGGGACCATCGACTCGCCGTCCGCCCCCTTCTTCGGACGTTGCAGCCCGTGCGCTGCCCTGATGGCAAACCAGACGTCTTGCCCAGCCGCGAGCGCCGATTTTATCTCCGACATGCTGCCCGTATCGAGACGGGTGATGTTCGTGATCTCGACGAGCGCCGCCGCGTCGGCGCGGTGCAAGAGGTCGTGGTCGACCCGCTTCTGGCCCTTGGCCCACTCGTTCGCGAGCTTCTGATCGAACGGCATGGTCGTCAGATCGGTCAGCCCCTTCCCGAGGTTGTCGCTCTCGGCGACCGTCATTTTCGGCGTGTGATACCGCGCCCATGCGTGCATCGGGCTCAGGCTGGGCGGATGACCGAGGAAGTGTGCGGCGGCGTGATCGACTGCTGCCACGAGGGAGAACGCGGTGCACGCACCGGTCTTCCCCTGGCTCATCATCGGCCCCTCCGTGCCGTCCTTCCTGTGGTCGACGACGGATGGCAGCTTTCGCGTCCCGTGAAACGACGGCATCTCGTCGACGCTCGCGGTCGGGCGCGCGGCGCCGGTGACGAGACTGTAGTCGTCGGTGATGCAGTCGAGCTCGACCTTGTCACCGCCGCCGAGGTCGAGCTCGCCGCAGTGACCGTTCTCTGGCTTCGGAGCCACTGCCGTCGTCTCCTCGGGCACCGAGTCGAAGACGGTCGGCTTCACCGGAGGGGTGGGGACGGGCAACGGCGCCGTGAGCGCCGAGATGAAGCCCCCCTTGCCGTCGCGCTGGTTCACGTACCCGGGGTGGAGCGGCTTGTATCCGTCGTCGGCGGCGGGGGGCGGGTCCGCCTTCGCTGCAGAGTTGCTCGGCGCGGGAGGGGTCGAGGACGCGGCGGCGGTCGTGCTCGCAGAGGGGTCGGGTGTCGGTGCGGAGCTGTCGGACGTGAGGGTCTTGCAGGCCGAAACCGCTAACAGCAGAACTGGGAGCGCCGTCAGGCACGCGGTGGACGACTTGAAGACGCGCGATCGGGGCATGAAGGCTTCCTTTAGGGCGAGAGCGACCAAGCGTACGCCACGTCGCGCCGGATGAGGTGCGGTTTGGTTCGGCGCGCGACAGGAACGGTGCGAGGAGAGAGCGGCTCTCCCGGTAGACGAGCGAGCCCGCGCAACGCTACATGCCGGCCGGACGATCCTGCTCCGCCGCCGCCGTCTCGGCGGACGGGAGGCTCGGAGACGTGTTCCGGGGCGTGTGCGAGCTCTCGCCCGAGCGATCGAGCGCGACCTTGAAGAGGACCGGGCCGACCATCTCGTTCAGCGCGACGGTGGCGGTCGCGAGCGCCCGGAAGCCGCTCCCGAGCTGGGGGAACGCGCGCTCGATCAGGGCCGCGACGCCGAGCGCCAGGCCCGCCTGAGAGACGAGCCCCGCCCACCCCCACCTCTTCACCATGGGGGTGTCGCCCGCGAACCGCCCCGCCGCCCGGCTCGCCAGCCAGGTGATGACCGCACGCGTCACTGCGAGGGTCAGGGCCACCGGCCAGAGCCGGCGGAGCAGGCCGAGGTCGAGGTGCGCGCCCGCGGTGGCGAAGAAGATGACGAAGACGATGCTCCCGGTCTCCTCGATGGCCTGGATGAAGACCTCCCCCTGGCGCGAGAGGTTCTGAACGACGAACCCGGCGACCATGAAGGCGAGGAGCGAGTCGAAGCGCACGTACGCGACGAGCGCGCTCATGCCGAAGCCGAGGGCGAGGAATACGAGGAGCAGCTGCGTCCGCACGAAGCGCGTGTACGCAGCGAGGACGATGCCGAGCGTCGTCCCCAGCGCCACCGAGCCCAGGAGCTCGTGGCCGAGGTCGCCGAGGTCGTGCAGGGAGAACGTCGCCGTGGGATCGATCATCGGTCGAGCGAAGACCATGACCGTCGCGAGCAAGACGACGACGACGACGTCCGACGTCATCACGAGCGACAGCGTCGAGGTCATGACCGGGCCGCTCGCTCGCGTCTCCGCGAGGATCCCGAGCGTCGCAGACGGGCTCCGCGTGACCGCGATCGTGCCCCAGAGCAAGGCGGTGCCGAGCGCCGCCGTCCCGCCGAGCGTGCGCGCGAACGGAATGTAGGGCCTGAGGGCGAGGAAGACGATCGTCGTGCAAACGAGCACGAACACGCTCTGGAACAGCGTGGCCCACGACAGGCTCTTCCACCCCTGCCGGAGCGTCGAGGTGCGCAGATGCGCGCCGCCCTCGAGCGCGATGAGCGAGAGCGCGAGCGTGTTGACGGTCGTGAGGTTCGCGACCGAGCGCTCGTCGATGAGCGCGGCCACGTGCGGACCCGCGACGATCCCGGCGAGCAGGTAGCCCGTGACGTGCGGGAGGCGAACGACGGCCACGAGCTCGCTCACGAGCGTCCCCGCGAGCAGGATGTAGCCGAGGCTCGCGATGGTCCCGACGCTCCCTCCGCTCTCCGGCGCCGCGCGCGTCGCGACGTAGAGGAACATCGAGATGACCCCGAGGGCGGCCAGCTGGATCCCTCGCGCGAGGACGACGTTGCCCGTCACATGTCGCGCCCCGCTGCTCATGATGCCGCGGCGCCCGTGCCCGGGCTGACGTGCTGGGGGTTCTCGGGGATCTCACCGGCTGCCCTGAGCGACGAGCGCAGCGCGAAAGGACCGACGATTTCCCCGAACGTCGTGGAGGCCGCCGCGATCGCGAGGATCGCGTCTCCCACGATGCCAGGAAACCTCAGCGCACACGCCAGGCCGATGGTCATCGAGAGCGTGCCTGCGGACAGGAGGCCCATGCCGAGCATCGGGCCTGCCTTCCGTGCCGCGGGCGACGAGACCTGCCACGCCGCGCCGAGGAGCCCCTTCGCGATCGTACGCGCGGAGAGCACGACGAAGACGAGCAGGCCAAGGGGGAGGCTCGTGACGCCGAGGTGAATCCGCGCGCCGGCCAGCAGGAGAACAGGATGCAGGACGCTGCGCTCCGTCCGGTCGACCATCGCGTGCAGCATCTTCCCGTGGCGGGAGAACGTGCCGAGCGCGATCCCCATCGCGAACATCGCGCTCGGTGCGGAGAGACCGAGGCGGATGGTGATGCCGGTGCCGAGGACGGAGAGCCCGACCAGCGTCCCCCAGGTCTCGTCGGCGTCGATGCCCTCGTCGGCCGCGCCTTCCGGCACCTCGCGGCCGATCATCAGCGCCGCGACCCCTCCGAAGACCACGCCGACGCCGAGGGTCGCGAGAGCCCACCGCAGGACCGACATCGTGCAGGGGATGTGTGGAACGTGCGTCGCGAGGCCGAGCGCGAAGCACGGCGCCAGCAGCAGGAGCGGGACGAGGTCGTCGTCCTGGGCGAGCCTCGCGACGGTGGACGACAGCGGACCTGACGCGCGATGGCGCTCGGTCACCCAGCGGACCGACTCGCGCGTGGTCTCGGCGCAGACGAGCGCGGCACCGGCGACCAGCGTCGCTCGCTCTTCGCCGCGGAGGCCCGTCCAGCGTGTGACCGCGTAGAAGAGCGGACCCGCGACCGCGCCGACGCTGACGATCGACACCAGGCAGGCGAGCAGCAGGCCGACGACCCCGCCGCCCTCGGGAGCGCCGCGCCCGCGGATACGCGCGCGACCGCGCACGCCGAAGCCGAGGCCGATGAGCAGCGTGATCCAGCCAAGGGCCACCTGGGCGATGGGGTCGAAGGTCTCGAGGAGCGATCGATCGACGAGCCCGAGCACACTCGGTCCGAGGACGAACCCGACGCCGACGTACTCGGCGCCCGAGGGGAGCCCGAAGCCGCGGATGCGTCGGTCGCCCGCCAGGAAGCTCCCCATGTACGCGAGCGCCAGGAGCCCCATCAGCAGGAAGAGCGGGGTCACTTCGTGCCAACCGTTCCGGGTTGCCACCCCATCGGCTCGAGTCGACCTCGAAGGCTCAACGCGCGGGCCCTTCGCTCGCCGCCCGTCCGAGCGCCATCCCGGCTTCACGCATCGCCTTCGCCGCCGCGGCGAGCACATCGCTCCGGACCGTCACCGACTCCGAACGCACGGTCACGAGATAGACCGCAGCGTCGGCGTCGAGCCGCGCGAGCTCCACTCGGACGAGCTCGACCCGCGCGTGCGGAATGCCGACCTGATCGGCGACGCGCGAGAGCAGGAGCTTCACCTCCTCGATGTCCGCGCTCGGCGAGACGCGAACCTCGACGACCACGGCAGGGACCGGGCCCTTGACGCGCGTGGGCCGGAGCAGGCTCCGGAGATGAGGCACGTGGACCGCGCAGCCCTGCGCGTCCTCGATCGTGATCGAGAGGAGCGAGATGTTGCGAACGACGCCTGCCCGCTCGCCGAGCTCGACGAAGTCTCCGAGCTTGATCTCGCGGCCGAACAGCACGGTGACGCCGACGATCCCGCTCGCGAGGATGGGCACGAGCGCGAGCGCCAGCGCGCCGATCGCGACGACGCTGACCCGGGCGAGCGGCCCCTCGTCGTTCCCCGTGAGCAGCGGGGTCGCGACGCACGCGGCGAGGAGGACGAGGCCGATCCGGACGAGCAGGCTCGTGGGCGCCGCGAGGTCGGGGCGTAGCCAGGAGAGCGGGGGCTCGCCGCGGGTGACGCCCTCGAAGAAGAGCGTGATCACTCGCATCGTCAGCAGGAGGACGACAGCGGCGACCGCGCCGAGGAGCAGCACGGGCATCGTCGCCGTGAGGCGACTCACGAAGCCGGACAGCGGCGCCAGCACGAAGCCCGTGAGCCGCTCGCTGTACGCCCGCGTCACGTCGAACAGCGAGAGCGCGAAGAGGAGCCAGAGGTAGATGAGGCCGATGCGGAGGAGCCACCGCGAGCCGTCGATCGTGCCGAGCGTGATCCCGCGCAAGGCCGTGGGGCGAAGGACGTCGATGCCGGCGATCCGCACCGCCGGGATGGTCGACGGCCGCGACTCGACCCACTGCCGGATCCGCGTCACGACGCCGCCGAGCTTGCCGAGCGCGAGGAAGACCATCAGCGCGGAGAAGACGAGCAGCGACACCGAGAAGACCGACTTCGCGAGGGCGCTTCGTCGTCGCTCGGCGCGGAGAGCGTCGGTGACATGCGCAGCGATCTCGGCTGCGTGAACGGCGACGGACGCGTCCCCGTCCGCCGTCGCGTCTTCAGGTCCGATCTGTATGAGAGGAGAGATGCCGACGTAGACGATGGCGACGTCCCCCTCCTGCGTGACGTGGACGTCGCTCGTGTCCTCGACGGCGTGCTCGAGGACCTCGTTCGCGTGCTGCGCGCGCGCTTCCGCCGAGTGCCCGTTGCGACCGACCTTCACCGAGAAGACCTGACGGTCGTGGATGTGAGCGAGCGCTGGGGCGACGGGCGCATGCTCGTCGTGCGCGTTCGTGCCCGAGCCTTCCGCGCGCGCGGGAGCCGCAGCCGCGAGGATCGCGAAGAGCAGAAATGCGCCCGCCCAAATGCCGAAGATCCCCGCACGCCGCGGGGTCGCGAGTCTCGCCGTCATGCTACGGGTGCGCGCAGAAGACGTCGAAGAAGCCTGCGGCGGACGAGCACTCGGGGTAGCACCCGAGCGGCGGCTGTACCGAGTCGAGGATGCATTCGCAGGTGGGCGCCGCCGCGCAGGCTGCCGGTAGAGCGTTGCAGCCGATCGCGGGGGCCGCGGTCTTCGAGAGGCCGCAGAAGCCCTGGATCGGCGCGGCCGTGGAGGTGAGCGAGGTGCCGTTCTCGAGGCAGTAGCCGACTCGCTTGTCGCACTTGCAGCTCGAGCACGCGGCCATCGGGCTTTGCACGTCGGCGTACCCCGTGCTGCCGCCGGCCTCCGGCATCATGTCGTAGGTGCCGGTGGCCGACCCGTCGCCCGCGTCAGCGACTCCCTGCGGAGGCGAGATGTACGCGTCCTCGGTCACCGTGGCGACGGCGTCCTGCATCGAATCGTCGACGACGACGTTCCCCGGCCCCGAAGGCGCGGGAGGGCCGTCGGTGCAGGCAACCAACCCGATCGCAGTGGCTGCGGCCAGCGCCGCGATACCCACGAGCGAGCGACGGAGGGCGTGCGGCAGTCGTGCCGTGCGGGATGGCTGCATCAGGGTCTCCTCCATGGCTACGGGGACAGCATAACAGGTTGGGAGCGACCGACGACCCATGGCGAAGAGGCGGGCCTCTGGCCGCGGCGTTGGCACGTAGTTGGGCCACCGAGCGCCATCCTTCGTACCATCGCTCCATGAACAACGGAGCCACCGCCGCCTCTCTCGCAACCACCTGGGCCGCGCGCCGCCGCATGCAGCGTCGGTCGATGCGTCGTGCTGTCCGTCTCGAGTGCGAGGTCGTGCGCGAGCATGATTTCAAGCTCATTGCGTCGCACGCGGTCGACCTGTCGCCGGACGGGATGCTCGTGCTCGCCGACGCGGTCGTGCTCACGGGGGAGGACGTGATCATCTCCTTCCGTACCCCCTTCAGTAACCACTGGTTCGACGCATGCGGCACCATCGCGCGCGTCGTCCACGGCCGCAGGCCCGGCGACTTCGGCCCGTGCTTCGGCATTCACTTCGACGACGCCGAGGAGGTCTCGCGGATCGTCCTCGAGCAGAAGCTCCGCCGGCTCCCGCCGCCGCTTCCGCGCCGAGCTGCCCGGCTCGACTACGCGGCCATGGTCGCGTCCGTCTAGCCGCTCCCCGTGCCCTTCCCTGCAGGAGTACCCATCGAGGGCGACGGCAACCACGTCGCCGGCGTCAGTCACCGGCGCATCGACGTCGGCGAGGTGTCGCTCCATGTCGCGCTCGCGGGGGAAGGGGATGGTCCCCTCGTCGTCCTCCTGCATGGCTTTCCCGAGTTCTGGTGGTCGTGGCGCTACCAGATCCCGGCGCTCGTCCAGGCGGGCTTCCGCGTCGCCGTCCCCGATCTGCGCGGATACAACCTCTCGGATCAGCCCGCGGGCGTCGGCGACTACGGCCTCGCGCACCTCACGGCCGACGTCGACGGGTTGATCAAGGCGCTCGGCGAGGAGACGGCGCACGTCGTCGGGCACGACTGGGGCGGCGTCGTCGCGTGGGACTTCGCGATGCGATACCCCGCACGGCTCCGTCGCCTCGCGATTCTCAACGTCCCGCACCCGCAGGTGATGGTGCGCGCGCTCCTCCGGTCTCCGACGCAGATCAGGAAGAGCTGGTACATCTTCTTCTTCCAGCTCCCGCACCTGCCCGAGCTCTTCGTGCAGAAGGACGACTACGGGTTCCTCCGCAAGTCGCTCGCGGGAGGCCGGCTCGTGCGCCCTGCGAAGGACGAGCTCGACCCGTACGTCGACGCCGCCCGCCGCGCGGACTCGCTCCGGGGTGGGATGAACTACTACCGCGCGATGTTCCGCGGCCTCGCCCCGCGGCTCAAGGCACGCCCGCCGCGCATCGACGCCGAGACGCTCGTCATCTGGGGGGAGCGAGATCTCTTCCTCGGAAGGGAGCTCGCCATTCCGCCGAGGAAGCTCGTTCCGAACGCCCGCGTGGAGTTCCTCCCCGAGGCCTCGCACTGGGTGCAGGTCGACGCGCCGAGCCGCGTCAACGCGCTGCTCGTACCGTTCCTTCGCGCCACGCCTGGTTGAACGCTCCGATGTGAACTGCCGACAGCCGCATACGGCGGCTGCCGGTCCCTCGTTCAGCCGCCGGTGCCGGAGCCCGAGCCCGTGGCAGGGCAGGGCGCCGAGCCGAGGCACGCCGCGATGGGTGCGGCGCACGCCTGCTGCGCGCAGCCGAAGCCAGCTCCGCCGCCGCCGAAGCTGCATGTGCCGTTGAGGAACGCCTGGAGGATGCAGTTGGTCGCCTGGTTCGCGAAGCCGACCGCCTGCGTGCACGCGTTGGCGTCGCAGTCGGCGAGGCAGCTGAGCTGGAAGCCGGTGATGCCGCCCTGGAAGCAGCCGAACGCGCACGTGAGGATCTGCTCGCACGTCTCCGCGATCGGGCACGAGCCGCAGTCCTGCGGGCACGAGTTGCAGGTCTCGCCGTCGTCGCACTTGCCGTTGCCGCAGAACGCGCAGGAGCCGCAGTCGGCGGGGCAAGAGACGCAGGTCTCGTCCTGCGAGCAGTGACCGTCGCCGCAGCCCGCGCACGTCCCGCAGTCGGCCGGGCAGTTGGTGCAGTTCTCGGTGCCGCTGCACGTGCCGTCACCGCACGTCGCGCACACGCCGCAGTCGGCGGGGCACGACAGGCAATTCTCTCCGTTGTCGCAGAAGCCGTCGGGGCAGGTCTGGCACGAGCCGCAGTCTTGCGGGCAGCTGGAGCAGGTCTCACCTGGGTTGCACGTGCCGTCTCCGCACTTCGGGCAGAAGCCGCAGTCGAGCGGGCAGGTCGTGCAGGTCTCGCCGTCGTCGCAGACGCCGTCGCCGCAGGGGCCGGTCTCCTGCAGGGGGCTGTCGATGGGGGAGTCGAACTCGAACGGCGAGTCGATCGGGGAGTCGAACTCGAACGGTGAGTCGAACTGCGGGGAGTCGAACTCGAAGGGGGAGTCGAACTGGAAGACGTCCTCGTTCACGTCTGCGCCCGTGTCGCGAATGGTCACGTCGGTGTTCCCGTCGGCCACGCCGCCATCGTAGAGGAGCAGGTCCTCCTCGAGATCGGTGCGGCCACAGCCTGTCGTCGCGCCCGCGGAGAGCGTCGCGAGGCCGAGCACGGAGACCGCGAAGAGGGAGCGTAGAGAGCGCGAAGCGAGTCGCGAAAGATCATTCAAGCGCATGACGGTGCTCGACAGGCTACCACTGCGCCGCCCTCTCACAAGGTCTCGCGTGACACGGGCGAGTGACAAAGGAGGCGGGTCACGGGCCCCCGTCGTCCGAGCGCAGGCGTGCGCGCCACTCGAAGCGTCACTTCTCTGGAAAAATCCGCTTCCGGAGGTAATCGGCCGTCACTCGACCCAGGTCCTCCCCCGCCATGCGCAGCCGAGTGCCCGAAGACGCGTAGATCATCGACGCGCCGATCATGGACGGCACCTTGATCTCGTCGACGATGGCCCCTTCCGACGAGAGGATCTGGATGCGCATCCGGACCACCGTCGGCGCGGCGGCGATGCCTGCATAGAACCCGGGCTCGATGAACGAGACGATGGGACGGATGATGAAGACGCCGGGGGCAGGCTGGGTCATGAACTGCCCCTCGGTCAGGTCGGCGATGAGGGCGGCGACGTACCGGTTCGACGTGTCGGACTTGTCCGTCAGCCAGCTGTCCTTCTGGTCGGCGCTCTTCCCGGCGAGATACTCGCGCTCGGTGATGGAGCCGATGATCGGCGGGTCGTAATGGATCCCCTCGACGTAGAAGTTCTTCGCGCCGAACAGCGGGTCGGGGCTCGCCTGCTGGATGACGACCCACCGCGGGCCACACCCCGTGAGCGGCAAGGCGAGCGCGACGAGGCCGGCGAAGAGTGCGAGGCGCATCGAGGGTCGGATCATGGCGAGAGCCTGCCTGCATCTCGTTCCGCGTGCAAGACGGGCAGGGAGTACGGGGCGCGTCCGGTGGTGTGCTACTGCCGCGCGATGGCAAGAGGCCCTCTGACGATGCTGCCGGATGCCGCGCTCGGGATCCTGAAGGAGGTCTCGCGCCATCTGCTGCGACGCCCCGTGACGGGCATCGCTGCCGCGGCACGGCTCGACGACGGGCGCTGGGTGCTCATCCGTCGCGGGGATACGGGGACCTGGGCGATGCCGGGCGGGACGCTGGAGTGGGGGGAGACGTTGCAGCAGGCGCTCGGACGCGAGCTCCGCGAGGAGGCAGGGATCGAGTCGTTCGAGCTCGAACGTGTCGTGGGGGTCTACTCGAGGCCGGATCGTGACCTTCGCTTTCACGCGGTGACCGTCGTCGCCCTCTGCAAGGTCCGGGCGCCCACGCGCCTTCCCATGAACTCGCTCGAGATTCGCGAGGTCGGCTTCTTCGCGGGCGACGACGTCCCGGAGCTCGCCATGGGCATGAGCGACATGCTTCGCGCCGCCCGCGACGGCGGCGCTGTCGTCCTCGAGTGAGCTGGAACGGTCACGGTCTCGGGTCGAATCGACCCGGAGTCGACCTCATTCGACCCGGAGTCGACCTCATTCGACCCGGAGTCGACTCGAGTGGACACGTTGTCGATTCGAATCGACTCGGAGTCGATTGCGTTCGACCCGGAGTCGAATGAACTGGACAGGTTGTCGGCTCGAATCGACCTGCAGTCGATCCCATTCGACTCGGAGTCGAATGAAGCGGACATCTTGTCCAATCGCGTCGACCGCGCGCCGGCGCCGACGTGCTCCCTGGCGGTCTCACTCCTGCCGTCCCGTGCGCGAGGCACGCCTTGCCTGGCTTGACCGGGCGTCGCTCCTCTGCCAAGCACCTCTGTCCTTCCGAGCGCTCCGGCGCGTGAGGGTGAGCTTGAGCCCATTGTCGACCGCGCACGCGTGATCTCTCCCGACACCATCGCACTGGTGCGTGAGCGCACCGACCTCGTAGCGATCGTCCGCGAAGGGGTCCCGTCGCTCAAGCGACGCGGGCGGTCGTGGGTCGGGCTCTGCCCCTTCCACAAGGAGAAGAGCGGCAGCTTCCACGTGAACGCCGACCGCGGGTTCTTCCACTGCTTCGGATGCAAGGAGTCGGGCAGCGCGATCGACTTCGTCATGAAGCACGACGGCGCGACCTTCCCCGAGGCCGTCCGCTCGCTCGCCGAGCGCGCAGGGATCGCGATCGAAGAGGAGCAGGTCGAGCGAACGGAGGTCGACCGCCAGAAGAAGCAGCGCGACTCGCTCTACGGAGCCACCCAGCTCGCGGCGACCTTCTTCGAGCAGCAGCTCCACGACCACCCGAACCGGAGCTACGCCCTCGGCGAGCTCGCGCGGCGCGGTCTGGTGCCTTCGTGGGCGCTCCACGAGATGGGATCCGCGGGCAATCCGCCGGCCGCCGAGCGACAGGCCGCCATCGACGACGCGCTGCAGGCTTTTCGGATCGGCTACGCGCCGCCGGGCTGGGACGGGCTCGCTGTGTTCCTCCGCCAGCAGGGCATCTCCGCGATGGCCGCCGAGTCGACCGGCCTCCTCGTGCCGCGCTCGTCGGGCACGGGCCACTACGACCGCTTCCGCCACCGCCTGATGTTCGCGGTGCTCGACATCCAGGGTCGCGTCATCGCGTTCAGCGGTCGCGCGCTGCCGGCGCTGCCCGAGGACGGTGGGGACGCTGCCCACAAGGACAAGCCCGCGAAGTACATCAACTCACCCGAGAGCCCCATCTACACGAAGGGGACGACCCTCTTCGGGCTCTACCAGGCTCGCCACGCCATCCGACAGGCCGAGACCGCGACGCTGGTCGAGGGGAACTTCGACGTCGTGTCCCTGCACGCGCAGGGGGTCGTCAACGTGGTCGCGCCGCTCGGCACGGCCTTCACGATCGACCAGGCGAAGCTCCTGAAGCGCTTCGCGCCCGACGTCGTCATCCTGTTCGACGCCGACGCGGCCGGGACGAAGGCCGTGCTCGCGGCCGACGACACGTGCGCGGAGTCCGGCCTCTCGGCGAAGGTCGCGAAGCTGCCGGACGGGCAGGACCCCGACGAGTACGTGCGCACGAAGGGGGCGGGGGCGCTCCAGACCGTCATCAGCAAGGCGCTCGGCATGTTCGAGTTCCAGCTCGAGGCGCTGTTCGAGTCGCTCCGCTCCGCCAGCATCCACGAGAAGGTGGAGGTGCTCGGCAGCATCAAGAAGCTCCTCGGCAAGCAGCGAGACCCGCTCGTCCGCACGATGTGCAAGACCTACGCGGACCGCCTCGCCGGGCGCCTGGATCTGATGCAGATCGACACCTTCCAGGCGCTCGAGAGGTCGCTCCTCCAGGAGCTCGCCCACGCCGGGCCGGCCCCGCCGCGCGGCCCGATGCCTCGTGAGGCCCGCGTGACGAGCAAGACCGCCGGGTCGATGGAGCGGCGGGAGATCGTCGGGGCGCTCATCGAGTATCCGAGCCTCCTGACCGAGCCGGACGTGCAGGAAATCCTGGGTTTGCTCGAAGGCGCGTCCGCCATGACCGTGGCCGCGCTCTCCCGCGCCGTCGCCTCCGCGCGCCTCCCGAACGGCACCCTCCCCGGCGCGCTGAAAGCAAGCGACGTGCCTCATCCGGAGGGCGAATCGCATGAAATCCGTGAGAAATCGCTGGACACGAGCAGCTTTCTTGCGCAAATCCCCCCCGCAATCCAAGCCTTCGCCTCCGAACGGCTTGCCGCACCTCTCCACGCGACCCGGGCGGAGGCTCGGAAGAACTTGCTCGAGAACGGGCGAAAGCTTCGAAACGTGATCCTGGAGCGCGAAACGGTCGATATTTCGCGAGAGACTTACAAGGCGGGTGGGGACTGGGAGGCGGAGATCGAGCTGGCGCGGACGGCGACGGACCGGATGCGCGAGAGGCACGGTGTCTCCTCGAAGCCGCCGAGCCCCCCGATCCATTCCCGCGCCGCCCAGAAGCCCGAGCCGGCCCCCGCGCCTCCAGAAGCAGAAGCCGCACCCTACGACGACATCCCGAACGACGCGAACGACGACTACGACTACGACAACGAGGAATAGAGCCGACAGCGGCGAGACGCGACGCACGACGATACCGATTCGACACCCTTCAACCCGTACGAGTGGCAATGGCGACGAAGAACCGCGAGCGCAAGGAAGTGCAACAACTCATCGAGATGGGGAAGTCCAAGGGCTTCCTTACCTACGAAGAGGTCAATGACGCTCTGCCGGCCGACGTTGTCGCCGATCAGATGGACGACGTCATGGGGGCTCTGGGCGACGAGGACATCGAGATCGTCGATGCCGCCACCCAGGTCAAGATCGCCCCGAGTCGCATCGTCCAGGAGGAGAACGCGGAGAAGAAGAACGTCCCGCGCGCGGATCGTGAGAAGCCCGAAGAGGAGTCTGACGGGTCGTACTACTCGAAGAGCAACGACCCGGTCCGGATGTACCTCCGGAAGATGGGGAGCGTCTCGCTCCTCACTCGCGAGGGCGAGGTCGAGATCGCCAAGCGCATCGAGCAGGGCGAGCACGCCATCCTCGGCGCGATCCTGAACTCACCGGTCGCCGTCCGCGAGATCATCGATCTCGGCGACAAGCTCCGCAAGCACAAGATCCGCGTCAAGGAGATCATCCGCGACGTCGACGAGGAGGACCACCAGTTCGACGAGGAGGAGGCGGACCGCCGCATCCTGCGCCTCATCGACAAGGTGAAGCACCTCGACAAGGTCGGGCAGGACCTCGTCGAGTCGCTGACGACGGCCGCCGCGACCCGCAAGAAGGGCATCGAGGGGGAGATCGCCGCGAACCGCGCGAAGCTCGTCGAGACGCTCGAGGAGATGCGGCTCAACAAGAAGACGATCGACCGCATCGTCGTGAAGCTTCGCTCGCTCATCCAGAAGGTCGAGCGCGCGGACAGCGGGTCGACGGATCTCGAGCGACGCACGGGCGTCGACAAGGAGCAGCTCCGCAAGGAGGCGCGCGTCGTGAAGGGCGACGTGGCCGGCGAGCGCCGCTTCAAGCGACGTCACGGCGTCACCAGCGAAGAGGTCCTCACCAACCACGCGTCGGCGCAGAAGAACCTGCGACGCGTCGAAGAGGAGCTCCAGCTCGACGTGAAGGTGCTGCGCAGCACCTACAGCGAGATCCGCGAGGGGGAGCGGGTCGCCGAGCGCGCGAAGTCGGAGCTGGTCGAGGCCAACCTCCGCCTCGTCGTCTCCATCGCGAAGAAGTACACGAACCGCGGCCTGCAGTTCCTCGACCTCATCCAGGAGGGCAACATCGGCCTCATGAAGGCGGTCGACAAGTTCGAGTACAAGCGCGGCTACAAGTTCTCGACCTACGCCACGTGGTGGATCCGTCAGGCCATCACCCGCGCCATCGCCGACCAGGCGCGGACGATCCGCATCCCGGTCCACATGATCGAGACGATCAACAAGCTCATTCGCACGAGCCGCTACCTCGTCCAGGAGTACGGCCGCGAGCCGACCCCGGAGGAGATCGCGGAGAAGATGGAGCTCCCGCTCGACAAGGTCCGCAAGGTCCTCAAGATCGCGAAGGAGCCCATCAGCCTCGAGACCCCGATCGGCGAGGAGGAAGATTCGCACCTCGGCGACTTCATCGAGGACAAGAGCGTCGTGTCGCCGGCCGAGGCGGTCATCAACATGAACCTTGCCGAGCAAACGCGGAAGGTCCTGAAGACCCTCACGCCGCGCGAGGAGAAGGTCCTCCGCATGCGCTTCGGCATCGGCGAGAAGAGCGACCACACCCTCGAGGAGGTCGGTCAGGACTTCGAGGTGACGCGCGAGCGCATCCGCCAGATCGAGGCGAAGGCGCTGAGGAAGCTGCGCCACCCGAGCCGCAGCAAGCAGCTGAAGTCTTTTATTGATAGCTAGTCGGCGGGTCTTCGTCCTGCCTCCGTGGCTTCGCCACGAGGCAGTGACGAAGACTCGCGTCGGGGGAGCGCGGCCGCTCCCCCGGACCCCCAGCCGTTTTTGCGAGCGCGGCCGCTCCCCCCAACCCCCAGCCGGGTTCGAGACGCTCGCGCCTAGTCATCACGTGTGCCAAGTCGGGCCGTGATGGACGGCTGTGTCACAGTCATTCGGAGTCGAGGCGGCGAAGCCACATGTCGCCAGCTCGCCGACACGCGTGGCCTTCATCTTGCTCTGGCCGAGGTATGAGCATCCGTCATCGCATCGTCCTTTCGATCGGCCTCGCGGCCGTCGCCCTCGGTCCGGCTGCGTGCGGAGGAAAGACGGCGGGCGCCGGGGAGGGGAGCGCGACCGAAACGAGCTCGGGGAGCGGTAGCGGGACGAGCCTCGGGACCTCGGTGAGCACCGTCGTCGAGACGACGGTGATCGGGACGAGCGGGACGAACGGGAGTTGCGTCGACTTCGAGCTGGGGCCGAGCGATCTTGAGTGCGCGTCCGACGGCGACTGCAACACCGTGCGGACCGGGACGATCTGCTCGGGGGAGTGCTCCTGCGGCAGCACTCCGGTGAACATGTCTGGCAGCGACCGGTTCGGGTCTGCCACGTCCGGGCTCACGCTCGACGCTTGCCCCTGCGCGTTCCCCGGGGAACCGCGCTGCATCGGCGGGCAGTGCGCCGTCTGCGGCTTCGGCCCTGACCAGCCGGCTGGCTGTGCAGACGGCGGCGGCGCGGTCGACGCGGGAGCCGACGTCAGCACGACGAGCGACGCGGGTACGTGCTTCGATCTGGACCTCTCGAGCCTCGACACGTCGTGCGAGACCTCGAGCGACTGCGTCGGCGCGATGAGCGGGGAGCTCTGCAGCACCGACAACTGCCGCTGCAACACCTCGTCGATCAGCGCGGACGCAGCGAGCGCGTACGACCAGCTGCTCGCGGAGGTCCCCGCGATGGCCGGGCCCGGTCCGTTCTGCAACTGTCCGGCGGCGTGGATTCCGACCTGCATCGCGCACCAGTGCGTCACGTGCGGCCCCGGCTCGACCCAGGCCGGCTGCTCGGACGGAGGACTCTGATCATGCTCTCTCGAATCTTCTTCGCCGGGACCTTGCTCGGCCTGCTCGCATCCGCCGCCTGCGGAGGCAAGACGACCGGGTCCGTGAACCCGCCCGACCCGCTCGCCATGACCCCCGACGCGGCTCTCCCTCCCTCACCGGAGCCGACGCCGACTCCGACTCCCGAGCCAAGCCCCGACGACGCAGGAGCCTGCGTGCAGATCGACGTGACGCCGGCCGACCTCGCGTGCAGCGTCGACGGCGACTGCAGCTACGGCGAGACCGGGCTCATCTGCGAGAGCAGCTGCGATTGCCCGAACGCCGCGGTGAACAACGCGGCGGCCGCGAAGTTCAGCGCCGAGATCCCGCCGTCGACCGTCGACTGTGGGTGCGGGATCGGGGGTTCGCCTCGCTGCATCCGCGGGTCGTGCACGCTCTGCGGGTTCGGCTCCTCCGGGGACTGCGGGGACGGCGGCGTCACGCCGCCCATCGTCGTCGATGCGGGGCCGATCCTCGCGGACGCCGCGGGTCCGAAGTGCGTCGACGTCGACCTCACCGGCTACGACGTGTCGTGCGCGACGGCGGGCGACTGCATGAACATCCTGAGCGGGACGGTGTGCGACGGCGCGTGCGAGTGCCGCGGCGCGAACATCGTCGGCGTGAGCATGACCAACCAGTCCCAGTACGCGGCGACCCTCTCGGGCATCAGCCTCTCGCAGTGTCACTGCCTCGGGCCGTCGCCGGCGCAGTGCATCGCAGGGCAGTGCGTGAACTGCGACACGCCGAACGCGCTCTGCGGCGACGGCGACGCAGGCCATTCCAAGACCCCGGACGCCGGTCCGTGAGTCGAATCACTGCGTGATGCATCGCGGGCTCGGCCTCTCGCGGCCGACCCGTCGTCTCACTCCCCGTCGAAGTCGGGGTCAGCGGGCGGCGGCATGCTGCGGAGCTGGACGCCGTTCACGCCGGCCTCGAACCACGGCGACGACGTGCCGCAGTGCGTGCATACGAAGCGGTACGAGCTCGAAGCGTCGACGGAGAGCGCCAGAGGCCACGCGTCGTTCGGGCACTCGGCCGGCTTGCCGCCACGGTACGACTCCCAGAGGGCTGCGGTCGCCTCCTGCGAGAGGTCAGTATGCTGACGACCCTGGGTCATCCGAGCGCGGTCTCCCATGTTTCTCTTTCTTTACTACTCGCTTCGGCCGGCGATGTGGTGCTTCTTTGCGCCAGCGGTCGCGGAGTATACAGAAATCGCGACGGCTTCGTGATCGCAGGGCCGGGGCGACGGGTAGCTCGGCGGTTCCGTCTCGCGAGACGACCACGTTCACCCTCGCGGGAGCAGAAGACGGCCGAACTCCCGCCGTCCGTTCGTCCCACTACCCCTGCTCCACGTCCACCCTCGTCCCCAGGGCCCGCAGCGTCCCCACGAACCTGGGGAAGCTCGTCGCGATGCAGTCGACGTCGTCGATCGTGCACGGGCCGTCCGCGACCAGCGCGAGCACCGCGGCCGTCATGGCGACCCGGTGATCGCCGCCGCTGTCGACCCGGCACGCACGGAGCGGGGCGGACGTCCCCTCGATGATCATCCCGTCCGGCAGCTCCTCGGCGGTGACCCCGAACGCGCGCAGGGTCCTCACCATCATCGCGATGCGATCGCTCTCCTTCACGCGGAGCTCGGCGGCGCCTTCGATGCGCGTCGTCCCCGCCGCTCGTGCCGCGAGGGCGCACGCGACGCAGATATCGTCGATCGCGCGGGCGACGCGCTCCCCGCCCGTGCGGGTGGCGACGAGCGGAGTGTAGGCCGCGTGGATGGCGCCCACCGGTTCGCCACCGCGCTCCTCCGAGGGCTCGACGACGAGCCCCGCGCCCATGTCGCGCGCGATCTCGAGCAGCCCGGTGCGTGTCGGGTTGATGCCGACGCCGCGGACCGTGACCTGCGAGCCGGCGACGATCTGCGCGGCGACGAGCACGAACGCCGCAGCGGAGAGGTCTCCAGGGATCTCGAGATCGACGGGCGCGAGCACGCCGTTCCAGCGGGCGGGGTCGAGGACAACGCACGACGCGATCGTGTCGAGCGGCGCACCCTGGGCGCGGAGCATCCGCTCGGTGTGGTCACGCGAGACCATCGGCTCCTTGAAGTAGGTGGGTCCGTCCGCGTCGAGCCCCGAGAGGAGCAGCGCGCTCTTCACCTGCGCGCTGGCGACGGCGCTCTCGTACTCGAGCGAGGACAGACGGGCAGCGGCGCGCAGCGGGCCGATCTGGAGCGGCGCGGTCAGCTCCGCTGGGCGCGTGGCGTGCGGCGCTCCGTCGAGCGTGGCGCCGCGCGAGCGCAGCGGGGCGATCACCCGCATCATCGGGCGCTGCGAGAGGGACGCGTCGCCCACGAGCGTGGATGAGAACCGCTGCGCAGCGAGGAGCCCCGCGAGGAGCCGCATCGTCGTCCCGGAGTTGCCGCAGTCGAGCGGACCCGCGGGAGCACGCAGCCCGCGAAGCGTCGCGCCCTGGACGCGCAGCTCGGTCTTGCTCACCTCGACGATGTCGACGCCCATCGCGCGGAGGGCGTTCATGGTCGAGACGTTGTCCTCGCCGCGCGAGAACCCCTGGATGCGCGAGGAGCCGGTCGCGAGGGCGGCGAGCAGAAGCGCGCGATGACCGATGCTCTTGTCGGAGGGCACGGGGACGCTCCCCCGCAAGCCCTGCGAGGCGGGGTGCACGACGAGCGCGGTCACGGTGTCACCCGGGCGGCGATGCGTTCGCCGGGCCGAGCCCGACGGAGCCGGGCGGGCGCGTCGCCGTCGAGAAGAGCTTCATGACGGAGGCGATCGTCCGTCGCATCGCCTCGTCGTCGAGCGCGAACTTGCAGCCGACGTTCGGGCCTTCGGCGACGATGCTGAGGTTCTGGATCCTCGGACCGCCCAGGTTGCTCGCGACGCTGAGGAACGACGCGACCTGGCGGAGCCCGTCGGCGCCCGCTCCGGCGCGCGCCGGGTCGACGTACGAGAGCGTGCTCGCGACGTTCATGCCGGGCGGGTGAAAGTCGCCGATCGTGGCGACGCGCGAGAGCCCCGACATCGCCGGCGGCAGCGGCCAGCCGTGGAGCGCAGCGGGCGGAATCGACGCGATGTCGGCCGCGAGCGCGAAGGACGAGCCCGGCGCCTGCACTGCCGTGATCATCCAGTCGGCCACCTCGTGGGACAGGTGCGGGACGGGCCCTGCGAGCGCGAGTCGATCGAGCACGCGTCGGACGGCGCTCTCGTTGCCGGCGACCATCGTGTGATCCGTCAGCGGCGAGAACGCGAAGTTCGAGACCGTGAAGAGCGTCCGACCGGCGTAGGGGAGGGCGATGCACGGCGCGCCGAGGCGGGTGGGGGCGCGGCTCGCGGCGAGCGCCTGGATCCTCGGCACGTCGAAGCGGCCAGAGAGCAAGGCGACGGCGTCGAGGCCCGCGCCGGCATAGACGGCTGCGAAGACGTGATCGACGTCGCGCGAGGCGACGAACCCCGCTTCCTGACCGAGCGGAAAGAGCCCCTCGGCGACGGCGGCGAGCTGGGCGCCGGTCGAGCCGCTCGTGTAGAACGCTCGCGCGTCGAGGTTGCCGAGCATGACGGGGCCGCCGGGGAAGAGCGCGAGCGGGTCCTGATCGATGACCATCGCCGGGTTCTCGGGCGCCACGGGGGGAACCGCGGGCTCGCAGCCACACAGCGGCGATGCCGCGAGCGCGACGAGCGCGACGAAGCCGAAGCGCGAGAAGAGGGAGTAAGCCCGACGAGTCGTACGCATGGGATGTTTCATCCCATATCCGAGCGGGCTCTGCCCGTCATCCGCCCCATCATCGACCGCCGCAGTCCGTCGGATCATCCGCGCGCGGGGTACGACCCGAGCACCTTGAAGAACTTCGTGAGGCGCTTCACCCCCTCGAACGCGGAGACGATCTGCCGATCCGTCGCGTGCCCGATGACCTCGAGGAAGAACAGGTAGGCCCAGTCGTTCCCCTGGGCCGGGCGCGACTGGATGCGGCTCAGGTTGATGCCGTGGTCCGCGAACTGACGGAGCATGTCGAAGAGCGCGCCGGGCGCGTCATGGAGGCTGAACACGAGGGCGGTGCGGTCGTCTCCCGTGCGTGGCGACGGGCGCGCACCGATGATGGCGTAGCGGACGCGGCCGTGGCTCTGATCGAGCATCGAGCGCCGCGCGACCTCCAGGCGGAGCAACGCCCCGGCCGCTTCGCTCGCGAGCGCGCCGGCCGCCTTGTCCTCCGTGGCGAGCTCGCATGCCAGCTGGGGTGACTTCACGTCCAGCACCGTCACGTCGGCGAGCTCGCCGAGCGAACGAGCCGCGAGCGCGCGGTCGGCGGCCGTGGCGTAGATCTTGGAGATGTCCTCGATCTTGCCGGAGCGATTGAAGAGGTGGAGCGTCGGGACGACCTCGCGGACGAGGCCGACACGGAGGTCTTGCTGGGTGAGCGCGAAGATCGTCGCCTGGACGGGGCCGTCGACCGACGTCTCGTACGGGAGGACAGCGAGCTCGACGCGCTGCCGGGCGACGGCGTCGAGCGCTTCCTCCGCCGAAGAGGTCATGATGCAGGCGACCTGAGCGCCGAACTGCTCGCGCGCGGCCGCGTGGCCGGCACCCCCCTCGGGGCCGAGCACCGCGACGCGCACGGAGAGCTCGAGCCCGACGCACGCCGCCTGGATCTCGCGGAAGATGGCGCGGAGCGCGTCGTGCGGGAGGTCACCCTTCGCCTTCTCGAGGAGGGCTTCGACCGACGCGCGATCGCGGATGGGCAGCGCGGGGACGTCGCCCCGCACGAGCTCACCTATCGAGCGGGCCGCGCGTGCGCGCTTCTCGAGGAGCAGGATCAGCTGCTCGTCGAGCTGCGTGATCTCGTGACGCAGCTTGTCGACCTCGCGTTTGTGGTCAGTCATCTGCTTGCCTCCCCTCGAACGTAGCCGCGCGAACGGCCACTGTCACTGACGGTCACCGGTCGTTCTGCTGCGTGGCCGCTCGCCGTGCGACGCAACGTGAGCTGCGCTATCCTCGCGGCCTGACCACCGTCGACGACCTCCGCTCGCTCCTCAGGAAATACGAGGAGATCCTCCGGCTCCGGCGCGCGGCCGCGGCTGCGACGCCGTCCGCTCCCGAGCAGGACCCGCGGCGCGCGATGGTCGCGCTCGCCGCGGAGTTCCCGGGGGCTCTCCGCGAGGCCGACGATCTCGCCATGGCCGATCTCGAGGCCCGTGTCGCCGCGCTGGAGTCCGTGCTCCGCGGAGACGAAGCCACCGTGCCCTGGATGACGGCCGTCTCCCGCTTTCACACCCTCACGCGCGGCGCGCTCTGCGCGAAGCGGTGGCTCGGAGGGCGGAAGACGATCGACGAAGACGCGGAGCGAGCGTTCGAGGTCTCGTCGGCGACCCTCTGCTATCCGTCGGACGCCCGCGAGTGGGCCGGGGACCTCGCGGCCGTCGCGAAGCCGCCACGCGGGCGCGTGACGGATCTGGTCTTCGAACGAATCGCGGGCGAGCTCGATCTGGACATCGACGCCGTTCGCGCCCTCGTCCTCGCTCCTCGCGCGCGCGTGGACTGAACAGGCGTTCCGAGGCATGGTGAGCGGGTGCGGTCGCTCCCCATCGCCAACCCGCAGAACCCATGGGCATTCACGACGGTCGAGTACGTCGACGCTCCCGACCCCGAGGATCCCGACCGCCCGCTCGCGCCGTCTGCCCGGCTGCAGGTCTTCGAGGACACGACCCGCAACATTCTCTCGCGGAACGACAGCCCGGACATCCACTTCACCTGGAGCGTGAACCCTTACCGCGGCTGCTTTCATGCGTGCGCGTACTGCTACGCCCGCCCCACGCACGAGTACCTGAGCTTCGGCGCGGGGACTGACTTCGACCGCAAGATCGTGATCAAGCGCCACGCGGCAGCGCTGCTCCGCGACGCGTTCGGGCGTCCGTCGTGGAAGGGCGAGACGCTCGTCTTCAGCGGCGTCACCGACTGCTACCAGCCGCTCGAGGCGACGTACCGGCTGACGCAGAGCTGCCTCGAGGTCTGCCGGGAGCACGCGCAGCCGGTGGGCATCATCACCAAGAGCCCTCTCGTGGAGCGGGACATCGAGCTGCTCGTCGAGATGGGGAAGAAGGCGAGCGTTCACGTGATGGTGAGCGTGCCGATCTGGGATGTCGAGCGCGCGAGGGCGATCGAGCCCTACGTCGCGACGCCGCAGCGCCGGATGAGGACGATCGAGCGGCTGGCGCGGGCCGGGATCGAGGTCGGCGTGAACGTCGCACCGATCATTCCGGGGCTGAACGACGAGGACATCGGCGACATCCTGACCGCGGCGCGCGACGCGGGGGCGACCCATGCGGGCGCCGTGCTCCTCCGGCTTCCCGGGCCAGTGGCGGCGGTGTTCGAGGAGCGGCTCCGGCAGGGCCTCCCGCTGCGCGCGGAGAAGATCATGCGTCGCATCCGCGAGACACGAGGCGGGAAGCTCTACGACGCCGAGTGGGGAGCTCGCGGACGAGGGACGGGGGCGTATGCCGACGCGGTGTTCGGGCTGTTCGAGCGGACGGCGAAGCGACTGCAGCTGAGGACGAGCTGGATGGAGCCGGCTCGAGCGGGCGTGGCACAAGCGCAGCCGTCGCCTTCGACTGCGTCGACCTTCGAGCGTCCCGACCGATCAGGGCAGCTCAAGCTGTTCGGGGTGTAGCCGGCAACTCGTCACCTGCTAGGTCGTCAGATACACTGCCCGCGCCAACCGAAATGGAAGCCGCCAGCGCCATCGCAACAGACATGGGGATTGACCCCGGCGACGTCGTCTCGGGCAGGTACCGGGTCGTGCGAGTCATCGGGCATGGCGGGATGGGCGTCGTCGTCGAGGCGGTTCACGAGGCGCTGGGCCAGCGGGTCGCCATCAAGCTGCTGCGGCCGCAGGGGGGCTCGCACGAGGAGGCAGCGACGCGCTTCCTCGCGGAGGCGCGAGCGCTGGCGCAGCTGAAAAGCGTTCATTTCCCGCGAGTCACGGACGTCGCCAGCCTGGCGGACGGCACGCACTACTTCGTGATGGAGTTCCTCGACGGTCACGACCTCGGCGCGGCGCTGGCCGTGGACGGCGTGCTCTCGGTCGCGATGACGGTCGACTACGCCCTGCAGGTCTGCGAGGCGCTCGCGGAGGCGTTCGTCGCCGGCATCGTTCATCGAGACATCAAGCCCGCAAACCTCTTCCTGACGAAGGCCTCCGACGGGAGCACGCTCCTCAAGGTGCTCGACTTCGGCATCTCGAAGTACAGCCCGACGGCGACGGAGCTGAGCATGACGGCGACGCGCGCGCTGATGGGCTCGCCGCGCTACATGGCGCCCGAACAGATGCGCTCGATGCGTCGCGTCGACCATCGCGCGGACATCTGGTCGCTCGGCGTGGTGATGCACGAGGCGCTCACTGGCCAGCCTCCCTTCGTCGGAGAGACGTTGCCCGAGGTATGCGCGGCGATCGCCGCCGACGACCCGGTACGTGTGCGACAGCTCCGACGAGACGTGCCCATCGAGCTCCAGGACATCATCCTGCGGTGCCTCGCGAAGGATCCGGAGCAGCGTTACAAGGACGTCGCCCAGCTCGCGACGGAGCTCGTCCCGTTCGCGTCCGCGGACGCCGCCGTCACGGCTCGCCGCGTCGGACGTATCATCAACGGGGCTTCGCAGAGCATCCTCCCACCGAGGATGGGAGCTCCGATCCCGTCCCTCGCGCCGCCCGCCTTGCCGGAGCCGACTCTCGAGCCTGCGCGCGAGAGCCTCGACGACGCCACGTTCGTGCCTCCGCCGTCGGCGCAGCTTGGCCGGAGCATCGCTGCTGCGCCCGTCGAAGACCGGGCCGGCCGGAGACAGCTCCGGATGTGGGCGCTCGCGATCGTCGCGCTGGTCGCCATCCCCGCCTTCATCGTCGGGGCGCTTCAACCTTCTCCGCAGATGGCGCCGGACGCGAAGCCAGCGCCTTCGGCCGCTCCCGCACCGAGTCAGCTCTCGGCCCCCATCCTGCCCGCACACTCGACCCCAGCTTCACCGACCCCTCCCGCCGCCGACCCCGTCCCTCGGTAGCGGGCGCCGTCCGCTCTTCGCCCGCGCGTCGCGGGCGAAGAGCGCAGCTACGAAGCCGCCGTCAGGCCGTCCGCGTGAGGCGGCGCGTCGTCTCGGTGGCGAGCTTTCCCCACTGCTCGGTGAGCAGCGTGGCGTAGTCGAGGGAGGCCTTGGTGACGACGACGGAGGTGTCGACGGCAGCCTCGAACGCGGTCGCATTGTCCTTCGACGCCTTCTCGAAGAACGACCAGACTTGCTGCACTTGCGGAAACGAGCTCTCGGACATTGACGTGCTCCAGTGTGCGTAGCGCCCTGAATTGAGCGCTTCCGGGGCCAGACAATAAGTCGCAGACCGAGCGCGTCAAGCAACAATGTTGCAACGCAGCATAGGTCCGGCGCGGATGGGTCAGGCGTCGTGCGTCTGGATGAACCGCTTCACGATGGGCGCGATCTCCTCGCGCCACTTCCGGCCGCTGAAGGTCCCGTAGTGACCCACGCCTTCCTGCACGTGGTGAGTCTTCTTCGCCTCGGGGAGCGCGCGGCACAGCGTGTGCGCCGCCTGCGTCTGACCGAGCCCGGTGATGTCGTCCTTGGCCCCTTCGACCGTGAGGAGGGCGGTGCGCGTGATGGCCTCCGGCTGGACGCGGATCCCGCGGTGCAGCATCGTGCCCTTCGGCAGCGTGTGCTCCTGGAACACCTCGGCGACCGTCTGGAGGTAGAACTCCGCCGGGAGATCGATGACGGCGAAGTACTCGTCGTAGAACTTGCGGTGCTTGCCCGCGGCCTCGCCGCTGCCGTTTCCGACCGCGACGTCGAGGAAGTGCTTGCAGTGCGCCTCGACGTGGCGCGCGACGTCGAGCGATACGAAGGCCTGGAGCTGGAGCGCGCCGGGATAGACGCGTCGACCGTACCCGCGCGCGGGGGGCGGGACGCGATAGATGAGGGTCGCTTCGAGCCACGCGAGGGAGTGCTCGAGCGCGAACCGGTTCACCTTCGTCGGCGAGATCCGCGGATCGATCGGGCCGCTGATGAGCGTCATGCTCCGGGGGGCCGCCGCGTCGTTTTCCGCTTCCATCACCGCGACCGCCGCGAGCACCGGGACGCACGGCTGGCAGACCGCGAGGACGTGGACCGGTCCTTCGATCGCGCGAACGAGCTGCGGGACGAGGTCGATGTAGTCGTGCAGGTCGAACGTGCCGGCGCTCCTCGGGACGAGTCGCGCGTCGACCCAGTCGGTCACGTAGACGTCGTGATCGGGCAGCATCTCGAGGATCGTCTCGCGGACCAGCGTCGCGTGATGCCCGGAGAGGGGCGCAACGACGAGGAGCTTCGGACAGTTGCGGTCGGCCCCTCCACGCTCGAAATGGACGAGGCGACAGAACGGCGTCTCGAGCGCCACTCGCTCACGAATCGCCACGGTCTCCCCGCCCACGACCGTCTGCGTGATCCCGAACGCCGGCTTCGCGTACCTGCGGGTCGCGCGCTCCAGCAGCTCGCCGCTCGCCGCGAACGATCCCGCGAAGGGGAGGCGAGCGAGCGGCGTATCGACGAAGGTGGCTCGAACGGCGCTCCCCCAGAGGTTGAGCGGCCGGACCATGGTGCGGGAGAGATCATAGGCGAGGTACACAGCCAGACCGTAGCCGAGCTTCCGGGCTCGCTCCAGCGGTCTGTGTGCGATCGCACAATTTGGAGAGGGGGATGTGCGCTGTCGGCCCCGAGGTGGATCTTCCCCGCTGGCTACGGGTTGCGCCCCCGCAGCCGGCTCGTATGGTACCTTCCTGGTGCCTTGCAGCGCAGCATACGCCGCGTGAGGCCGATTGCGAGGCGCCGATGCTGGTCAAGAAGTACGGGAACCGCCGGCTGTACGACACCGAGGACAGCCGTTACGTCCGCCTCGCGGAGCTCGCGGACAAGGTCCGCCGCGGGAGTGACGTCCAGGTGGTCGATGCGACCACGGGGGCCGACCTGACCGCCGAGACGCTGGTGCAGATCATCTTCGAGGACCGCCACGCCGCGCGCCTCCTCCCGGTCTCGCTCCTCCAGCAGATGATCCGGATGGGGGACGACGCGCTCGCGGAGTTCCTCGGGCGCTACGTCAGCTGGGCGCTCGAGATGTACCTTCATGCCAAGCAGGGGATGGGCGCATTCGGCGCGTTCTCGCCGTTCTCGGCGTTCTCGCCTCCGTTCGCCGCGCCAGCACGTCGCACGCCGCAGGTCGAGCCGCCGCCGGCCCTCACGCGTGAAGACGATGTCGCCGAGCTGCGACGTGAGCTCGAGGACCTGAAGAAGCTCGTTCGCAAGCGGACGCGCTGACCGAGCGCGACGCGCGCCCATCGCGCCTGCTCACTCGGTCGCGTGCGCCCGCTCCGCAGGCGTCCGCGCGAGCGCCGCGAGCTGGGCTCGAGCCTGCGCGAGCGCCGCGGGGGGGCCGTCGCTTCTGGCGAGGTCCACGACCACGGCGGCGGCGATCGGGTCCGTCGACACGGCCGACTCGAGGAACCTCCGGACCTCGCCGACGAGCGGCTCGCGACGGGCGAGCGCTATCCTGGCGAGCGCGGCGGCGACCAGGAGATCTTCGGAGGCCGCGGGAGCCATCCGGTTGGCCTCGGCCAGCGTGCCTGGGTCGCCCGGATGAATGAGCGCCAGGCCGAGGAGCCTGTGTCGTGCGTCGAGGGTAGGGTCCGCGACCAGCGACTCCGACGGGACGGCGCCGCGGCGGGCGACGAGCTCGATCCGGGCGCTCGCGGAGAGCTCGTCGTCCTCGAGCGCTCCGGCGATCACGAGCTCGACCGCGATCGGCGTGAGGACGGGGTCGCCCGCGATATCCTGACCACGGGAGCGAAGCGAGAGGGCTCGATGCGCCGCTGCGACGCTCTCGGAGCGCACGAGCTCGCGTGCGAACGGCATCGCGACGTCTGGCGCGAGTGACGAAGGCTCCGCGACGAGCAGACGTGACGCCGCCCGCCCGGCTGCACCGTCGTGAACCATCCGAGCTTCGACGTTGAGCGGGTCCGCACGAAACGTCAGCGCGATGAGGTCGCGGGCGAGCGCTGCGTCCCCCATCGCCCACGCGCGACCTGCGGCGACCTCGAGACCGAGGTGCGTGCGGGAGCTGCGTGCATGAATCCGCGGAAGGTCCCGCGCGATCAGCGCTTCATCGAGCGCGAGCCTCGCGACGAGGGGCAAGGGACCCGTCGACCGCGACATCCCGCCGGCGTTGTCGCGGCTGTCTGCGTCGATGAGCTCGCCGGAGAGAGCGCGCGCGGCGTCGAGGTGGCCAGCTCCTGCGAGCTCGATCGCTGACCGCGCGAGCGCTCTCCGACGACCGGGGGCGCGCCGCGCGACGCCGATCATTCCTCGCACGGCCAGCGTCGTGTCGCCGCGCATGACGCCCCAGTTCGCGAGCGCCTCCCAGGCCGTGACCCGGTCTCCGTGCAGCAACGTGAGCGCGACGACCTCGCGCCGCTCACTCTCGGTCGAACGCAGCGGACGCTCGACGACGATGGCGGTCGAAGTCTCGTTCAACGTGGGCGCGTCGCTCGGCGCTTGCTTGCCCGCGCGCAGGTTCGCGCAGACTCGGCTCGCCGCGAGCGCGGGCTCGTAACGGGGATCCAGAGCGAGGGCGCGAGCGATGTCGGAGTCCGCAGTCGGGTCGGCCGGGTCGAGACGGCATCGGACCGACCCGAGGCGGGTCCAGGTCTCGGGGTCGCCGCCGTCCTTCGCGGTCGCGCTCAGATAGTGTGTCCGCGCGCCCGCGAGATCCCCGCCCTGCTCTGCCAGCGCGCCGAGCAGGAACGCGCCGTACGCCGTGTCGTCGATGAAGCGCCCGCGCACGACGCGCCCGTCCATCACGCGGACGACGGGCTCGGGGCCACACGCGGCGGCGAGAAGCGAGAGCAGCGAGAGCGAGGCCGCGAGCGCTGCCGTCGGCAGACCCCTCGTCCACGCTCGCGTCGGTCGCAACCCGGTCGTCATGCTCCCTCGTCTCACCGGATGCCGAAGTCGGCCCCGCCCTCGAGGTCGCTGCCGCTCGCGTCGTCCTTCGCCTCGTGTGCGTCGTGATGGCCATGCCCCTCCGCGACCCGCAGGCGCTCGGCGATCTCGATGATGCGGCGTTCCACCCGTCCGAACACGCTCGACGCGGGGAACCTTCCGGCGTCGTCGCGGTCCCCGCATGGGACGCCGGTGAGCACCTCGACGCCGTGGGCGACCGACGAGACCGCATAGAGGTGAAACTTCCCTGCCAAGACTGCCTGGGCGACGTCGGCGCGGAGCACGAGGTGCGGCAGGTTCGCTCGCGGGATGAGGACCCCTTGCGCGCCCGTGAGGCCGCGCGCCTGGCAGAGATCGAAGAACCCCTCGATCTTCGCGCATAGACCGCCGATGGCCTGTATCTCGCCCAGCTGGTTCACGCTCCCGGTGACGGCGAGCCCCTGGTCGATGCCGACATCCGCGAGCGCCGACAGCACCGCGAAGAGCTCGCTCGACGACGCGCTGTCTCCGTCGATCTCCCCGTAGCTCTGCTCGAACGCGATCTGGGCGCGCAGGCTGAGCGGTCGCTCCTGCCCGAACATGCGGCCGAGGTATCCGCGGAGGATCGCGACCCCCTTCGTATGGATCGATCCGCCGAGCTGCGCCTCGCGTTCGACGTCCACGAGCCCCTCGCGGCCGAGCGCGATGATGGCGGTGACGCGCATCGGCTGCCCGAACTCGACGTCGCCGGCGCTGAACACCGAGAGCGCGTTGACGACCCCGACGCGATAGCCGCCCGTATCGAGCGCGATCTCTCCGCGGAGCGTGAGGTCGCGGATGTGCCGTTCGGCGGAGCCCGCTCGCGCCCGCCGCTCGCTCCACGCAGCGTCGATGTCCTCTGCAGAGACGGCCGTCCTCGCCGGAAGCGCCGCGGCGCGCGTCTTGTGCGCGCGTGTCCCCTCACCATTGTGGGCGCTCTCCGCTGCGCGCCCTGCTGCCAGCGCGCTCGCGAACGCGGCCGTCTCCTCGAGCGGAGAGAGGATGAGCGCCAGCTTGTCGCGCTCGCCGGCGAGCTTCGTCGCGTGGTCGAGCAGGCGGGCACGAGCGCTCCGGTCGAACGTCCCCCATTCGCGCTCCTTCGCCATCGCCATCAGGTAGGCGTCGAGCGACACGAGGCTGGCAGGGGTGCGCGGGATCGTCGGATCGATCTCGACCTTGACGCGGAAGAGCGCCGCGAAGTCGGCGTCCGCCTCGAGCAGCGCGGCGTAGAGGTCGGGTGAGCCCACGACGACCACGCGCACGTGGATCGGGAGCGGCACCGGGCGGAGCGAGGTCGCATACAGACCGAGCGGGCCGAGCGGGTCCTCCGCTCCGATGCGCCGCTCGCGCAGGACACGCTTCATCCGCTCCCAGATGATCGGATCCGCGAGGAGGTCGGAGGCGCGCACGACGAGCACGCCTCCGGAGGCGCGATGCAGCGACCCCGCCCGGATTCGCGTGAAGTCGGTGAGCAGCGCTCCATAACGCGCGCGACGCTCGAGGTAGCCGAAGAGGTTCGGGTAGGTCGGGTTGGTGTCGTAGATGACGGGAGGCGGGGTGCCTGGGTCGTGCGAGACCAGCAGGTTCACCTTGAAGCGCCCCAGCCGCGTCGCGTGCTCCGGGTCGTCGCGCGGGTCGAGCGCGTCCCCTTCGTCCGGGGTGTCCGTCGCGTCGATCAGGTCCTCCCAGTCGTCGACGAGAGCCTTCCCGACCCGCTCGAAGTATGCCTTGAGCTCGGTCCCGGCGAACCCCGTCGCCTGCGCACGGGGCGCGATCGACGGGGTCGTCCAGACCTCGCAGAAGGTGTCGGTCAGCTCCTTCATCGCGACCGCGATGAGCCCCTCCGCGGCCTGCGCGAACGCGGCATCGCGCTTGGCTTCGCTCCTCGCGGACTGTGCGCGGACGAGCCGAGCCGCCTTCTCGACCTCGCGCGTCAGCCCGACCTCGGCGCCCTCGAGCGCCCGCTTCGTCGGCTCGTCGAGCACGTCGTACTGCTCGGGGCTGACCGGCTTGCCGTGCAGAATGGGGAACGTCTGCACGCCCCCCGCGACGGCGCGGATGCCGAAGCCGAGGGTTCGTGCGCGCGACTCGAGGTCGGTCACCACCTGCTTGTTGCGGGCGTCGAGCTCCTTCGACAGCTGAGCCTGCGCCTTCTTCACGTCGTCCGCTTCCGCGATGCTCGGCATCTCCTCGCGGAGCTTGTCGATGAGCAGGTCCATCGCCGTGACGAGCGCAGGCCCGAGGCCAGCAGGGAGAATGAGCGGGCGGGGCGCTTCGGGCCGATCGAAGTCGTGCACGTACACGATGTCCGGCGGCGTCTGCCTCCCCTCGGCGAATCGCTGGGCGTAGCGGACGACGTCCCCCTCGATCATCACCTCGGGCGCCGCAGCGACGAACGCGTGGAAGCTCGGCTCGCGCGTCGCGAGACCGAGCTCGAGAGCGCGGCGCGCGACCGGGCTCACGAGCTCGAACAGGCCGTCGCTCGCGAGCGGCTCTTCGGGAAGCACCGTCGGGTCGGTGTAAATCGTCGCCGCTTCGGGAGGCACGCGGAAGAGATCGCGACTGCGCAGGACCGAGTGCGCGGCGTGCGCCGTGGCGTCGGACCACGCCTTCACCGTGACGGCGCCGAGGGCCATCGCCTCGGCGACGGACGCGCTCGTCGCCTCGTCGCGGATAGAGTCGCGAGACGGTTCGCTCTTCTGAGGCTTCGCCGGCTTCGCCAGCTTCGCGGGCTTCGCCGAGGCCTGTTGACGAGCGCTCACGCCCGGGTCCTTGCGGGACGGAGTCCGGGGGTTGGCGGGGGAGGGGGACCGGCGTTTGCGTTCCATGAGCGTCCGGCGGGGCGCAGTGCCTGATCCCGCCGTATCCACTCTTACCAGACTTATCCGCGACCGCGCGGCTGCGTGGCGACCTTCGGAGGCTCTGGACGACGCGTCGACGACGTCGGCCTCGTCGCCGGACGAGCCTCGCGTTGGCACGCTCGGAGGCAACCGAAGCGGCGGACGAGCCTCACGTGGCGCGCTCGGGGGGCAACCGAGGCGCCGCACGAGGCGAGCACGGCGTGGATGTGGCGGCACGCGGCGCCGATGAAGTCTCCTTCGTGGCGGACCGAAGGCTCCCTCCGGCGAACCGCGAGCGAGCGAAAGCGCCTGGTGTGTCACGTCTGGCGAGACGAGAGCCAACAATGGCGTCGAGCGTGCGACGCGTGGCGCACAGATGGCGATCCGCGGCGTCGACGGTGCCACGAATGGCGCATACGTCGCCACGCGTGGCGCAGACCGAGCGACGTGTGGCGCACTGCGCGCGTCGCATGGCGCACAGATGGCGACACACGGCGGCCAGGCGGCCTCACTTGGCGCATTCTCGGTGACGGTACACGCCGAGCTGGTCACGCCTGGCGTTCCCGTTGCCACGCTTGGCGAACAAGTGGCCACGCGTGGCGTACTGCTGGCCAATAATGGCGTGTCGAGCGCTTCGTCTGGCGCGTCGGAAGCCTTCGGTGGCGCACATCGAGCCTCGCATGGCGTCACGAACGCCGAGATTGGCGCACGGATGGCGATAGTCGTCCGGACGATTGCGATCCGAGACGCCATTCTCTCGACGGATGGCGCAGAGGTCACGAACCGTGCGACGTCACGACGCTCGCTTGGCGCTTCGTGAGGCGTCATCGTCGCGACGGTCGCTTCACTTGGCGCATCAAGGCTCTCCGGGTACGCCAAACGTACGCCACGCTCGAGACCGGTCGCCACGCGACGCGCCATGGGAGCCGCAGAGCGCACCGAGCATGCGAAGGTGCTCGACGATGTGGCTACCGTTTGGCGTACCCATCGCTCGAGAGGCGCCACGGCTGTCGAGGTTGGCGTACCTGAGGCCGGCAACGGCGGCTCGTGCAGCAAGCTCGGCCGCGAGGGGGCTTCGTCACCGCCCTCATGAAGCAGAGACGTCGAGCTCGGCGTCGAGGTCCCAATCGCCGGTCGTGCCGAGGGAAGCTTGTTCGGAGCCGTCAGTCCTCCGATCGGCGTCAAAGATGCCGCTCCGCCGCCCTTTTTGGATGCTTCGCCACCCCGCGCAGCCACGACCCCTGCAGTTCTCTGATCCTTCCAGGCGTTATGTCTGGGAGTTGGCCGGCAGGTCAGTTAGGCTGCGCCCCTGACTGATGGCACGACTGATCCTCGCCACCGCCGAGGGGCCGCAGGCGATAGACCTTCGCCCGGCGAATAGCCTTGGAAGGCACCCGAACAACTCGATTCAGCTCCTCGACAAGATCGTGTCGAAGGAGCACTGCATCGTCGAGCTGCGCGAGGGCCAGTTCCTCCTCCGCGACCTCGGGAGCCTGAACGGCACCTACATCAACGGCGAGCGCGTCCGCGGAGAGCAGTTCCTCCGTCACGGCGACGAGATCGCTCTCGGATCGACCCGCGCCCGCTACGACGACGGCACGGCCCCGCTGAACTTCGCGCCCCTCGCGGCCGGACCGGGCGCAGTGCAGCACGCGCAGCCGCATTTCGTTCAGACCGCGCAGGGCAACGGGCCAGGGGCCGGGCAGCAAGCGCCCCCGCCTCCGCCCCCGCCCCCGATGCCGCCGCCGATGCCCGCGATGTCGCGCGGTCCGACGCCGCCGCCGCCGCAACCCCCGCCGGTGCAAAACCAGCCGTGGAGCCAGGTTGGAGGGCAGCAGGCGCATCCGCTCGCGCAGCCACAGCAGGCGCGGCAGGCCCCGGGCACCTACGGGTACTCGGCCAATCCACCGATCCATCAGGCGCCCGGCCAGCAGCCTCCGCCGTTTTTCCCTCCGCCGCGCGAGCATCAGACCCTCCCGCTCGACCAGCGCCCGAATCTCCGCGGCACCCGGGTCGACATGCTCGACTCCGCGCGCGCCATCGGCACGCAGATCGCCGCGCTCGCCAAGGGCTTCCTCCCGTACGACCAGGTCGCGCACGACACGCAGCAGGTCAGGGTCGACTACGAGCGGCTGCGCATCACGTGGGAGCTCACGCGCGACATCGGGCTCGAGCGCGACCTCACGAAGCTGCTCGAGAAGATCCTCTTCGCGCTGTTCAAGTTCGTCAACGCCGACCGCGGCGTCATCCTGCTCACCGAGGCCGACGGCTCCCTCCAGCCGCGCGTGGCTCGGCGTCGCGACGGGACCGACGCGCCGATCCAGATCAGCTCGACGATCCTGAAGAAGATCGTCGAGGAGAAGACCGCCGTCCTCACCCACGACGCGTCGATGGACTTCGCGGCGTCGAAGGGGAAATCGATGATCCTGAACCGGATCTCGAGCGCCATCGTCGTGCCGCTCCTCTACGAGAACGCCGTCCTCGGCGCGGTGTGGCTCGACTCGGAGACCCTCGCGCAGTTCCAGCCGAAGGACCTCGAGCTGATCACCGCGGTCGGCAATCAGGCCGCGATGTTCATCGAGAACATCCAGCTCGGAAAGAAGATCGAGCAGGAGATCGTCACCCGCGAGCGCTTCTCGCGCCTCCTCTCGCCGAACGTGGCCGAGCAGGTCATCTCGGGAGCCCTCGAGGTCAAGAAGGGGGGGACGCTCGTCAAGGAGTGCACCGTCTTCAACAGCGACATCCGCGGCTTCACGCGCATGAGCGAGGGCGCCAGCGCCGAGAGCATGGTCGAGCTCTTGAACGACTACTTCGAGCAGATGGTCGAGGTGATCTTCAAGTACGAAGGCACGCTCGACAAGTTCATGGGCGACGGGATCATGGCCTTCTGGGGAGCACCTGCCGTGCACCCCGACGACGCGACCCGCTCCGTCCAGGCGGCGCTCGATCAGATGGAAGCGCTCGGGAAGTTCAACAGGAAGCTCGTCGAGCTCAACCAGCCGCCGCTCGCGATCGGCATGGGCATCCACACCGGCCCGCTCGTCGCCGGGTACGTCGGGAGCTCGAAGGCGCTCAGCTACACGGTGATCGGAGACACGGCGAACACGAGCGCTCGCCTCTGCGGCGTGGCGCTGGCCGGGCAGATCATCATCTCCGAGGCCACATTGAACCGCCTCGCAGGCCGCTTCGAGTGCGAGGAGCTGCCGCCGGCGCACCTCAAGGGCAAGGAGAAGCCGACCCGCATCTTCAACGTGAAGCGCGAGAAGCTCACCGCGACCAAGGTCACCGCTTAAGCGCTCGTCTGCTGCATGGCCGCATACGTCCTCCCCTTCGAAAAACCGGTCGTCGAGCTCGTCGCGCGCGTCAAGGAGCTGCGCGAGCTCGCCCACAGCGACCCGCACTTCGAGCCCGAGCTGCGCCGCCTCGAGGAGAAGGCGAGCCGGCTGGCGCGCGAGCTCTTCGCCGATCTCACGCCGTGGCAGAAGGTCCAGCTCTCGCGCCATCCGAGCCGCCCGTACACGCTCGACTACGTCGAGCACCTGTTCGAGGACTGGCAGGAGCTTCACGGAGACCGCCGCTTCGGGGACGATCCAGCGATCGTCGGGGGGCTCGCGCGTTACCGCGGGAGGAGCGTCGTCGTCGTCGGCCACCAGAAGGGGCGGAGCACGAAGGAGAAGGTCACCCGCAACTTCGGCCAGGCTCACCCGGAGGGGAACAGGAAGGCCTGCCGCCTCTACGACCTCGCCTCCCGGTTCGGCCTTCCCATCCTGACGTTCATCGACACGCAGGGAGCCTACCCCGGCATCGGCGCGGAGGAGCGGGGCCAGAGCGAAGCCATCGGGGCGTGCCTTGCGTCGATGGCGCGAGCGCGTGTCCCGGTCATCGCGACCATCATCGGCGAAGGAGGGAGCGGCGGCGCCCTCGCGCTCGGCGTCGCCAACCGCGTCCACGTGCTCGAGTACGGGACCTACAGCGTGATCTCGCCCGAAGGGTGCGCCTCGATCCTCTGGAAGGACGGCTCGAAGGCCGAGGAGGCGGCGGTGCGGATGAAGATGACCGCGCCCGACCTGCTCCGGCTCAAGATCGTCGACCGCATCGTGGACGAGCCCGCCGGGGGCGCTCACCAGGACATCGCCGCGACGGCCCGAGCGATCGATGCTGCGATCCAGGAGGCGCTCACCGCGCTCTTGCGGCTGACGCCGGACGAGCTGGCGCGAAACCGCTATGACCGCTTCCGCAACCTGGGAGCGTTCGTCGCGTAGCGCGTAGAATCCGAGCTCAGATGTCGGTCATTCATCTCGAGGGGAAGGTAGCGATCATCACCGGTGCGAGCCGCGGCATCGGCGAGGCCATCGCTCGCGCGTTCGTCGCGAGCGGCGCGCGCGTGGTGCTGGCCGCGCGCAAGGAGGAAGCGCTCGTTGCCGTCGCCGACTCGCTCGGGCCTGCCGCCTGCGCAGTCGTGGCCCATACCGGCCGCGAAGCCGACTGCGTCCGTCTCGTGACCGAGGCGATCGCTCGCTTCGGCCAGGTCGACGTGCTGGTCAACAACGCGGCCACGAACCCCTACTTCGGGCCCATGCTCGATGTCGATCAGGGGGCATGGGACAAGACGTTCGAGGTGAACCTGAAGGGGTACTTCTGGATGGCGCGCGAGACGGCGCGTCACCTGCGGGCGCGGGACGCCCCCGGCGCCATCGTCAACGTCGCCAGCGTCGCCGGCATCGAGGCGGCTCCGCTCCAGGGGGCCTACGGGGCGACGAAGGCCGCGATCCTGTCGATGACGAAGACGCTCGCGTTCGAGCTCGCGAGCTCGCGGATTCGAGTGAACGCGATCGCGCCGGGCCTCGTTCACACCCGCTTCGCCGGAGCGCTGACCGAGAACGAGACGATCCTGGCGGAAGTGCTGAAGAAGACGCCGCTCGGCCGCTACGCGGAGCCTGCCGAGATCGCGGGTGCGGCCCTCTTCCTCGCGAGCGATGCGGCGAGCTACGTAACCGGGCATACTCTCGTCGTGGACGGGGGCATGACGACGAGCTGAGCTCGACGGTGAGAATTCGACGGAGCGGGTGGGGCCGGGGAGCGGCCGCGCTGCTCGGGAATTCTCACGGAAGGAAGGAGGGAGGCTCTTGCCGACGGACGCCGTGAGAATTCGTTAACAGTAAGGAAGACGCGCCCTCCCACCTACGTTGTGTGGTAGGCCAGCGTCGCATCGCAATGCCGCAGCAGAGCGCCCTCCAGTCAGGACAGACCATCGCAGGCAAGTATCGCCTGAACCAGCCGATCGGGGCTGGAGGGATGGCGTCCGTCTGGTCGGCCACGAACGTCTTCACGGAGCGGCAGTTCGCGATGAAGTTCATGCACCCGGCGGTCGCCAAGACGCCGGAGGCCGCTCGCCGGTTCCTGATGGAGGCCAAGGTCTCCGCGAGGGTGAACCACCCGAACATCATCGAGATCATCGACGTCGGGCAGACCGAAGACGGCGCGCTCTTCATGGTGATGGAGCTCTTGCAAGGAGTCTCCCTCGAGACCGCGATGCGCCGGCAATCGCCGCCGATGCTCATCTCCGAGTTCATCTCCGTGATGGTCGACGTGGCGCGCGCGCTCGCCGCTGCCCACAGAAACGGCGTCGTTCACCGCGATCTCAAGCCGACGAACATCTATCTGCACATGATCCGCGAGGGGGTCGCCGTCCCGAAGCTCCTCGATTTCGGCGTGAGCAAGTTCGTCGAGGAGCAGAACACCGCGCTCACGATCGCCGGCACCGTCCTCGGCTCGCCGCTCTACATGAGCCCCGAGCAAGCGATGGGCGCCGAGGGCATCGACGGCCGCACCGACATCTTCGCGTTCGGCGCCATCCTCTTCGAGGCGCTCGCCGGCTTCCGCGCGTACGACGCTCCGAACTTCAACGCGCTCATCGTCACCATCGCGACGAAGCAGCCGAAGTCGATCGACGAGTGCGCTCCCGAGGTCCCCGAGGGGCTGCGCGCCATCGTTCGCGAGTGCCTGCTCACCGACCGCAAGAAGCGCATCGGCTCCTTCGACGAGATCGTCGACCGGCTCTTCGGCGTCCTCCCGATGCTCGAGCAGTCCGCGCAGCGGATGCCGGCAGCGCGCATCGTCGGTCCGCCATCCGACCCCGACGCGACGAACGCGCTGCCCATCATGCGTCCGAGCGACCGTCCGGGGAGCGGCCAGCTCGTCGGCGTCCACGTGTCGATTCCGGCGCCGCCGAAGTCGCCGAGCATGACACCGGGGGCGTTCGGCGGGATTCCGCCCGTCGAGGATCGCGGAGCGATCACGGTCATCCGGCCCCCCCCGGTCGCGCTGTTCATTGCGCTCGGAGTCGGCATCGCGTTCGTCGCGATCGCCATCGTCGCGATCGGCATGCGCACGATCGGCGGGCTCACGGTCTCTGCTCCGATCGCTGCCACCTCGACACCGAGCCCGCCCCCTTCCGCGCGAGCCATGCCGATGGCCACCGCGACGCCGCCCGTGGTGAACCTCGACTCGCTCCCGGTCTCTTCCTCGCGCGCTCCGAACCCCACCAAGGGCATGGGCATGATCGCCATCGCGGCCAACCCCGGGACCTGCGCGGTTGCGGTCGACGGGATCGCGCGCGGACCGACACCCGTCCCTGCGCTGAAGCTCGCGGTCGGGCTGCACGAGGTGCAGTGTTTTCCGACGAGCGGCAAGGCGCACACCATGACCGTCACGGTCGAAGACGGAGTGATGAGCAAGTTCCGCTTCGACCTCGACGACGCGCCATAGGGAGCGCAGCGGCATGGCCGGCGACGACGACGCACGTGAGGCTGCACGGCAGCGGACGATCGCCGACGCGTGCCTCCTTCAAAGCAGCGCACCGACAGGGCGACTGCAGATCTATCGACGCCTCGTCCAGACGAACCTGAGCGCGGTTGCGCGCCGGCTCCTCCCGCGCACCGCGCTGGTCCTCGACCGGCACGCAGGAGAGACCTTCGACACGTGGTTCGCGCGGTTCCTCGACGAGGCCGGCCCACGCACGCCGTACCTCCGCGACGTTCCGGTGGAGCTCGTCGCGTGGGCGTCACCGCGATGGGAGGCGACGCCCGAGCTCCCGGCGTTCGTCGCCGATCTCGCCCGCCACGAGGTGAACCTCTTCCTCGTCGAATCAGCTCCGGCGTCGCCTCTCGAGCCGCTCGGCGAGATCGCTCTCGATCGACCGCTCGTGTTCGTCTCGCCGCATACGCTGGCGCACTACGACCACGCGGTGGAGACGCTCTCGGAGCCGTTGCCGCGAAGGCCGACGACCGTTCTCATTCATCGTGATGCCGAGAGCACGGTCCACACGACGGTCGTCGCTCGCGCGAACGCGGAGCTGCTGGCGCTCCTCCTCGCGGGCGCCGCGCTCGCGCGTGCGCTCGAGCAGGTCGGGCTAGCGAGCACGGACGACCTCGCCGCCGCCGCTGCCTGGCTGGCCGAGCTAGGCGAGAGCGGGGCGTTGCTCGGTGGTCGTTCCGGGTGAGGGTGCAGACACGGCGCTGGCGATCAGCTCCTTGAGTCGCGCGATCTCGGCGAGGAGGTCCGGGAGCTTCGGGATGTGGTGGTCACGCTCGAGGACGACGGGGACGGCGCCGACTCGCGAGATGACCTCGCTGAAGAGCGAGAGGACGGGGTCGGGCACGTCCGCACCGTGCGTGTCGACGATGAGCGCGCCGGCGCTGCCGCAGGGTCGCGGTGCCAGGGCTTCGTCGAACCACTCGTGACCGGCGACGTGGATCTGAACGACGCGCCCGAGCGGAACGGTGTCGAGCCACTTCCCTGGATCGAAGCCGAAGTTCGTGGCGTTCACGTAGAGGTTGTTCACGTCGAGCAGCACTCCGCAGCCGCTGCCGTCGCAGACCCGGGCGATGAACTCCGCCTCCCCCATCTCGTGCGGCTCGGGGCGGAGGTAGAAGCTGATGTTCTCGACCGCGAGCGGTACGCCGATGGCGTCCTGTGCCTCGCGGATCCTCGACACGAGGCGTCGCACGCCCGCCTCCGTGAAGGCGATTGGGAGCAGATCGTGGAGGACCCGGCCGTCCGACGTGCCGAACGAGAGGTGGTCCGAGTGCCAGGGGCTCTTGACCGACTCCACGAAGGTACGGAGACCCGACAGGTAGGAACGATCGAACGGATCGGTCCCGCCGAGCGACAGCGACAGCCCGTGGGTGACGATCGGATAGTGGGAGGCCAGGAAGCGCAGCGCTTCGACGTGGTATCCGCCGCGTCCGATGTAGTTCTCCGGCGCGACCTCAAGGAAGTCGACGGTGGGGAGGGCCTCGACGAGCTCATCGTCGAACTCCCATCGGAGCCCGAGCCCCACGCCGGTGACGTCCACGTGCGTGGCCCGGCTCACGCTGGCCGAGCCTTGCGCGCCTACTTCATCGCCGAGCACGTGCCGGCGCCGCAGCTCGCCTGCGCGTTCGCGCCCGGCTTCTTCGGGGCCTTCGGCTTCGCGGGGGCGGCGGGAACGGCGGCCGGGGCAGCAGGCGCTGCGACGACGGCCGCGACGGCGGGGGTCGCAGGGGCGGCCGGAGCCGCCATGCTCGGGGCGGCGACAGCCGGCGGGGCGACGACGGCGACAGCGGGAGCGGGGGCGGTAACGGTCACGGCTGCCGGCGCCTGGGTGGTGACGGTCGCGGACGCTGCGGGCGGGGTGCCGCCGGCGCAGGCGACGAGCAGAGCGCTGGTCCCGGCGGCGGTGAGGGTGACGACGAGGTGATTGAGGGTGAGGTTCGGTCGCATCGGGAGCTCCTTGATCGGCCGGCGGTCGGCCGGCGTCTGGTGACAGGCTAGCTTGATACGCGCGGAAGTGAGGGATGGTTTCTCGGGAGCTCCCTCCACCCCCCCCGAGTCCCGCGGAGCGCGCGGACGGGTTGTCTCAGCTCGAGTGCGAGCTCGAGTGCGACCTCGAGCCTCGACCTCGACCGTCGACCTCGACCGTCGACCTCGACCGTCGACCGTCGACCGTCGACCTCGATCCTCGACCCTCGATCTCGATCCTCGACCTCGATCCTCGACCTCGATCCTCGACCTCGATCCTCGACCTCGACCTCGACCTCGACTGCGCCCACGACGAGGGCTCATTGGGCGTCCTCGTGCCAGCGGGGCTGGCACTCCGGTCGCAGGATCGCTTCGTTTCTCTCGGGGCTCGTGGTCTTGCCCGGTCGGGGTCCTCGCTTCGCTTTGTGAGGACCCCGACCATGCAAGACAACCAGTTGCCGTTTCAGAAACTCGATAGCTACGTCGTCGCCAAGGAGATCGCCAAGCTCGTCCACCTTTCGAAGATTCGCGACACCGAGTTGCGGGACCAGGCCACCCGCGCCAGCAAGAGTTGCTTCCTTCAACTCTGCGAGGGGCTGCCCAACGACGGCGTCGCCATGCGGCGGAAGTACTTCGTCGAAGCCAATAACAGCCTCCACGAGACCGTCGGCGCCATCGACCTCGCCGCGACGCTCGGCATGATGAGCGTGGAGCAGGCGAACGCGATTCAGGCACTCGCGGTTCGACTCAAGGCGATGCTGTGGAGGCTCCAGCGCTGAGTGGGATTGCAATCGTAGTGACGGCGAAGCGGGCGCGCGATTGCCCATCCGTCGAGCGACCCGTTACTCCACGCCCTTCGCGAGCACCGAGACGCCCGAGGGGTTCCAACAGACGCCCGAGGAACTTCGAGAGACGCCCGAGAAGTTCCGAGAGAGGTGGAGCAAGAGGTTCGGGGCCGTCAAACCTCTTGCTCGGCGGCAAAGGACGAGGGTCGGGCGTGTCCCCTAGAGGCCCGTCGACGGCAGCCAGCACACGACGGGCGCATTGCCGTCTGTCGCGTCCTGCATCTGGAGGATCAAGCTTCCCCCCTTCGCGGCCGGGTCCGAGTCGGTCGGCGCCGGGTCGGTCACGTCGAACGTGAGCGCCTGAGCCTCGCCGCCGCACTCTTCCTGAGCGCCGGTCGCGTACACGAGCTCAGGGGCGGAGGAGCGGTAGGGATCTGCGTAGAAGACGTTCCCCTGGCCGTCGAGGATCGCCACGTGCTCGTCGTATGCGACGAGGCTGATCGCGCCCGGGACCTTCCACGACGTGCGCTCCCCCCACACGCTGGTGTTCGTGAGCCACGGCTGGACGGAGCCGTCGTCGTAGAGAACGAACGCGACCTCTCCGGGGAGGTTGTCCGAGCTTTTCGCGTTGTCGAGCGTGACGCCGATCGCGCACGCGGGGAACTGTCCCGAGGAGTCGAGGACGTACTCCCAGCTGTCGATGCCGCTGCGCCGAGCGGCGCGGGCGGTCGGGGCGTCCTTCGTGAACGAGTAGACGTAGTTCTGGAACGCGGGCTCACCCGCGCCGCCGCAGCTCCCGCCGCCCGGGCAGCACTGGCCTTCGCCGGCGATCACGAGACGAGCGTTGCCGTCGGAGACCGCGACGACGGACGGCCACGCTTGCGTCCCCAGCGGCAGCGGGCCGCCGATGGTGGTGTAGACGGTCGGGGTGAGGGCGTCGGATTGAAACGAGACGTCGTAGACGTGCGCAAGGCCGAGCGGCGCGCTGCCCGTCGTCGCAGTGACTCCGTCGCTCGCCGCAGGCGTCGGGCGCGAAACGACGATCAGCGAGTCGTCGGAGCGGGAGGTCCCGAGGCTCGAGGAGTATTCGATGCCGAACGCGGCGATCGCAGCGGAGTCGTACGCAGGCATGCCGTGACTCCCGGCGGGCGTATCGAACCACTCGGTAACCCCGGCGGTGGCCGCGGTGAAGACGCCGTAGGGGCTCGTTCCGGCTGGCTCACCGCCGTAGCTGCCAGGGACGTACCGCGAGCTGTCGAACGCCACGCCCGCGCCGACAGCGCTGCTGCTGTGACCGGTCGCTGCGGTCTTCGCGTGGAACATGGGGGTGGGGCTCACGACTGCCTCGGCGGATGCGACGCCTTGTGCGCTCGCGGATACCGAAGCCGCGCCGCACTGAGCCGTGCAGGCGAGCAAGACACCGGCGAGAAGACGACGTGGCACAGCTCCAACGATGACCGTTCTCATGGCTCTCTCCTCGAGTCGGGACGGCGCACCGAGCGCACGTCGACCGGAAATGCCCCCACTTCGGGCGCGGGCTGACCTGAGTCACTCGCGCCCGAATCCGGCCTCGCGAGGGTCTCTGCCTTCCGGTTTTTCTCTGCGACTTGTTGAAGAGAACCTGGGGAGCATCGGCTGGCACGTCAAGTCCAACCGGGGCACGATTTGACTTAAATTGAACACCGTGGTTCATTTTGCATATGACGTCGGCCCAAGATCGCATCCACGAGGCTGCGATCCGTCTGTTCGCGCAGAAGGGAGCGACCCAGCTCGCCATCCGCGAGCTCGCGGAGGCGGCCGGCGTGGCGCGCGGGACGATCTACAACAACCTCGACTCCCTCGACTCCCTGTTCGAGCAGGTCGCGGCGCGTCTCGCGAGCGAGATGACGGCGCGCGTCGCGCTCGCCGCGGAGTGCAGCGACGACCCCGCGGAGCGACTCGGCAACGGCCTTCGCTGCTTCGTCCGTCGCGCGCACGAGGAGCCGCATTGGGGACGCTTCTTCGTTCGCTTCGGGCTCGGCACCCCCTCGCTCCAGGCCACGTGGAACGGCCCGCCGATGCAGAACCTGATGAAGGGCATCGAGCAGAAGCGCTACATGATCCGTCCGGAGCAGGCGGGGTCGATGATCGCCGTCGTCGCGGGGAGCATGATGGCCGGGATGCTCCTCGTGCTCGATGGTCATCGCACCTGGCGCGACGCGGGCGCGGACATCGTCGAGTTCGTGCTGCGTGCCCTGGGCGTTCCGCCGGACGAGGCGCGCCGCCTGGCGACGAGCGAGCTGCCGCCGCTGCCGCCGCTCGCGTCCGACGACTGAGGCGGTCAGCGCTGCATCCTCACGCTGACGACGGTGGCCAGTCGCGAGCGACGTTTCGGAGGACGAGCACGCCGAGGATCGGCATCGGGAGGGATGTGAGGAGGCCAGAGTTCGTGTGGAGCGATACGAGGGCGCGTGCGACGTGATGCCCTTCGCAGACGAGCGCGAGACCGATCCCGCCGACGACGAGCAGCCGGGCACGCTCGCCGAGCGTCGTCACGAAGCCGACGACGAGAGCGAGGGCGAAGGTGAGCTGGAAGACGAGGTAGGTCGCGTGACGCGGAGACAGTCGGCCGAGAGGGCCGAGCGCCGTCACGATGACGGGGTCGTCGCACATGCCCGTCAGCGCCTCGTCGGCGAGATGAGGGAGATACAGGACCAACACCGCGGCCATGACGACGGTCAGGCGTGACGTGGTGGACGCGGAGCCTCGTCCTCGCCGTGACTCGGGTGAGGATGCGATCGGATCGGCGGCGGCAGTCATGGCACCGATGTAGCTCGCACCTGCCGTCCGGGCACTGGCCCGGGGCGACAGGCGATTGACCGGCGACGCACCGTCGAGTCGCCAGAGCGTGGCGAAGGACGCCGCGTGGGCGTCGGTGGTCACTCGAAAGGGAGAAGCCAGGCCCTCGGCGGGAGGACGACGCAGCAGCCGAATCCGCCACTCGGCGGGACGCGCACCGCGAGACCGCCGCCGAGCACGATGGCGTCCTCCTGACGGAGCGAGCTAGGTCAGGTGTTCTGGCACGTGATGACCGGTCCGTTGGCCGGCGTCACGTTCGCGTTCTCGACGTACGGGAGCGCGGGTGCGGTGATGGTGCAGACCTGCGGAACCGCACCGTTTACCTGGAAGCCGCCGGTGGGGTCCGTGGCGATAGGACCGATGCTCTGCACGGTTCCGCCCGTCGACGTTCCCGCAAACGTCAGCGAGTAACCGCCGGCGGGGAACGGTCCCGAGCCGGAGAGGATGGGCGCCGGCAGCGTGAAGTTGGCCGTCGCGGCGCCCGTGCCCGCGATCGCGACCTGATTGGCTGCGCTACCGTCTTGGACGGTGATCGTGTTCCCCGTCGCGAGGTTCAGCACCGTGCCGCTGAAGAGGAACGTGTTCGTCGTGCACGTGACCTGAGGGCCGCTGCTGCTCGCGACGTTCGCATCGACCGGACCTCCGGACACCTGCGTGAGCGTGCAGCTCTGGTTCGCCTGACCGGGACCGTTCCAGCACACGTCCGCGCCGGCGGCCGTTCCACCACCACAGCTGGCGGCAAGCGGCGGAACCTTCGTGATGAAGTAGTTCGAGCCGTTGGCCGCCGTCCACCCCGTGAACGCGACGCCGTTGCCGCCGAGCGGGGTCGGTGTGAACGTGAAGTTCGCGCATCCCGCGCCGACGCAGGACCCGTCGTCGTCCAGCGTCAGGACGCCACGCAAGTTGTTCGTCGCGCCGCTGATCGTCCACGCTTTGGTGCCGGAGTCCGGGCTTCTGCCCGAGTCCGCCGCCGCATCGCTGCTCTTACCGGCGTCCCTGTCCTCGCCCGAGTCCTTGCCGGTGCCCATGGCTCCGTCGCTCGCGTCGTGGCCCGTACCGGTGTCGCTCGCGTCGTGGCCCGTGGCGGTGGCGTCGGACACGATGCCCGTACCTGTGTCGCTCACGTCGCGTCGCGTAGCCGTCGCATCGGAGACGATGTCGGTGCTGGCGTCGCGCGCGTCGCGACGCGCATCGGTGGCATCGGGCACGATGCGCGTGTCGGCCGAGCCGTCACCGGGCCTGGGGCCGCCGTCTGTTCCACCGGTCGCGGGGGAGCTGCTCGAGCAACCGACCACGACCACGCAGAGCGCGCCCGCGAGACACGATGACGATTTTCCGCTTCGCATGAGGCACTTCCTGGCGGTGCGTACCTCCAATTCGGTACGAGGAGCCGCGATGGGGGCGGCTTAGTAACACAATCATCCCGGGCTCGTCCTCCGCGAGCTTCTCCTGTTCGACGGATCACGCCGCTACGCCGGCACGAGCTTCCTGCGCCACGCGCCGGGCGCGACGCCCGCCCACTGGCGGAACGCGTGGCTGAACGAGGCCTCCGACGCGTAGCCCGTCAGGCGCGAGGCCTCCGCGAGCCTTGCGCCGTCGCGGAGCAGAGTCGCCGCCTTCTGCATGCGGAGACGCGTCAAATAACCGAGCGGTGGCTCGCCGACGAGCTGCGTGAAGCGCGCCGCGAAGACCGAGCGCGAGAGGCCGACCTCCCTGGCGAGCGAGGCCACGGTCCACGGCGCGTCGGCGCGATGGTGCATCGCGCCAAGCGCCGCTGCGGTGCTCGGATCGCGCAGGGCGCCGAGAAAGCCGCCGCCGTCGTCGGGGACGCGCGCAAGGTGCGCGCGGAGGATCTGGATGAAGAGGACGTCCGCCATCCGGAGGAGGACGATCTCGGAGCCGGGCCGGTCCGTCTCGATCTCGTGGGTGATGAACTGGATGTTCTCCGCGAACGACGGCACCCCGTGCTCGGCTTCGGGCCTCATTCGGATGACCGGCGGCAGCAGGGCGAGGATCTGCCGCGCGAGCGGATCGTCGAGCACGAAGCAGGCCGTGACGAAGTTCGTCTCCGCGCCCCTCGCTCCGACTTCGAGCTGCATCACGGCACTGCGCGAGTCGCACTGCGCGACGTCATCGAATCGCACGGAGGCGCTGCGTGGGTGGTCGCGCAGCGTGTGGGCGTGGCCGAGCGGCAGGACCGCGAGGTCGCCGCCGGAGAGCGCGACGTCTGGCTCGTCCGTCTTTTCTACACTGAGCCACGCGCTGCCGCGCACCATGTAGTGGAAGCGGACGCAGCTCTTCCTTCCCGACAACGCCACGCCCCACGGCGTGCGCCCGACCGTCAACGCCCACCGGGTCTGCTGCAGACGAACGGGGGCGAGAACCGCGCTCAAAGCGTCCATCGAGCAGCAGCGTAGAGTGCCCGGGCCCAGATCTCCAGGCAGCGCGGACGATTTCGATACTTTTCAGGACGAATTCGGATGGTTCGTACGGATCTCGAGCCGTACGTAGGACGCATCATTCACTGCGTGCCGACCCTTTCGGGCCGGCAGTCCGTAGACCTCCGTGGACTTCGAAGACTCCGTCCACTCCGGTTCACTGCGTGCCGACCCTTTCGGGCCGGCACTCCGTAGACCTCCGTGGACTTCGAAGACTCCGTCCACTCCGGTTCACTGCGTGCCGACCCTTTCGGGCCGGCACTCCGTAGACCTCCGTGGACTTCGAAGACTCCGTCCACTCCGGTTCTCCATCGAAAGGAAATCTCATGTCCAGCAAGCTCGATTTCTCCAAGGAACTCATCGGCCGCCGTGCGCTCGTCACCGGAGGCACGCGCGGGATGGGCGCGGCGATTGCGCAGCGTCTCCTCGACGCCGGCGCGAAGGTCGTCGTGGCGGGGCGCTCGCGTGGCGAGGGCGCTCCCGCGGGCGCGACCTTCATCGCCGGCGACGTCACGTCTCTCGAAGGCGTAAAGGCGATCGCCACCGGGGCGCTCGGTGCCCTCGGCGGCCTCGACATCCTCGTCAACAACGCGGGCGGTGCGACCCCGTTCCCCGGAGGGGCCGCGTCCATCCCGGATGATGAATGGCTGGCGGCTTTCGGGCTCAACCTGTTCGCCGCGGTCCGGCTGACGAATGCGGTGTTGCCGGCGCTCCTCGAGTCGAAGGTCGGCGCGATCGTGAACATCTCGTCGAATGCGGCGAGGATGCCGTTCGGCCCGTTCGCGCACTACTGCGCGGCGAAGGCGGCGCTCGACATGTATTCGCGCGCGCTCGCGCTCGATCTCGGGCCGAAGGGCATCCGCGTGAACGTCGTGTCGCCGGGGCCGGTGATGACGCCAGGCGGCGACGAGGCGCGGAAGGCGTTCAGCGACGCGACGGGCGCTCCGGCCGACGTCTTCGCCCAGGCGGTGCCGCTCGGTCGCCTCGGCTCCCCGGACGACATCGCGGAGGTCGTCGCGCTGCTCGCGTCGGATCGCGGGAAGTGGATGACGGGCACGAACATCCTCGTCGACGGCGGAATGACGGCGCGCTGAAGGTCAGGGCGCCAGTAGAGCAGCACGAGCCCCGAGCTCACCGCGAGGGCGGCCTTCACTAGCGCCGTAACGATTCGATGCGCGCCTTCACGTCCCTGAAGAGCGCCGCGTAGAGCTCCGCGCCGCCCTCCTCGCACGACGCGATGGTTCTGTCTCGGAAGATCAGCCTGACCTTGTTGCCGTGGAGCTCGACGGTAAAATGTTCGGCCGGCGGAGGTATCGATGTCGCCAGCGCCTTCACGTCGGGCGTCGCGGTGAGTCCCGCGCGCTTCGGTGTCTTGCGCATCGGTAACCCCATCTGGCGCGCCGACTTCAACATCGCCTTCACGTCGGCGCTCGGGTTCAGCTTCAGGATGGCCGGCGCGTCGAGCATGCCGCCGTAGACAGCGCGGACAGCATCGTGGTCGATGGCGCGTTCGAGGCGCGCCTCGACGAGACGGATGTACGAGGCGGGGTCGCCGTCCATCCAGAAGTAGGGTCGACGCGGAAGTTCACGCGCTGTCGCGAAAGGATTGGTGCGCCTGAAAGTAGTGGCCCGCCTCCAGGTCCGCCAGCAGCCCCGGCTGCGTCGGTTCCCATCCCAGCAGCTCGCGCGCCACGGCGCCAGAGGAGGGTGTGTCGCGCCCGAGCAGCGCTCCCATGAAGCCGAAGTGCGTGGGGGCATCGGCGGTGGGGATCGACGTGACAGGGACGCCCAGGTGCCGGCCGATCACGTCGGCGACATTGCGGATGGCAATGCCCTCGTCGGCGACGGCGTGGACAGCGGCGCCTGCGGGCAATTTCTCGAGCGCGAGGTGGAACAGCCGCGCGGCGTCACGGACGTGCACTGCCGGCCAGCGGTTCGCCCCGTCTCCGACGAAGGCAGAGACCTTCTTGTCGCGCGCGACGGCGATGAGGCGTGGGACGAAGCCGTGTGTGTCGGTAGGACCGTGGGTGACCGGGGGCAGGCACACGATGGTTGTGTGAACCTGCTTGTCGAGGAACCGGAGCGCGGCGCGCGGACCTGCGAGTCGTGCGGCGGGAGGGGCGTTCGACTCGGGCACGACCGCCACGCGTCCCGCCGGCACGCCGACCCCGGTCGCGACGACGAACCGCCGTCCGGAGCCCAGGAGGGCCGCCCCGATGGTCTCCACCGCCTGCGCGTCGATCCGCGCCGCCTCGGCGAAGCTCGAGGTGCCGTGGATGAACGCGAGGTGCACGACGGCGTCGGCGCCGGCCGCGCCCGCACGCAGGCTGTCGAGATCCTCGAGACACCCGCGGTGCGCCTCCGCGCCCGCGGCGCGAAGGGCGGTGGCTGAGGCGTCGGAGCGAGCGAGCCCGACGACGCGGTGCCCGGCGACGAGCAGCTCGGGCACGAGGGCGGAACCAACGAATCCGGACGCGCCGGTGATGAAGACACGCATGAGGAGACCTCCTTGGGCAGCGACGGCACTCAGTGCCATCACGGCCTACCCTCTGATGTCACTGAGTGCAATCATGTAGCGTGCAATTTCATGGGTCGCTGGGAAGACAACGCGGTCGGACGGCTCCAGGAGGCCGCGATGGAACTCTATCGCGAGCCCGGTTACGACAAGGTCACGGTCGCCGAGATTGCCGAGCGCGCCGGCCTCACGCGACGGACCTTCTTCCGCTACTTCTCGGACAAGCGCGAAGTCCTCTTTTTCGGCGCGCACAAGCTCGAGGCGTTCGTCGTGGAGGTCGTCCTGTCTGCACCGGAGGCGACGCCGGCTCTGGAGGCTGTCGCTGCGGCACTCGCCGCCGTGGCGCGGCGTTCCGACGAAGAGCCCACGTTCGCCGACTTCGCGCGCGACCGTCACGCATTGATCCGGACCTACGCGGAGCTGCACGAGCGTGAGCTCAGCAAGCACGCGTCGCTCGCACTGGCGATGGCCGGGGCGCTCCGCCAGCGAGGAGTCAACGAGCCCGCCGCGAGCCTCGCCGCCGAGGCCGGGATCGCCGCGTTCAAGGTCGGGTTCGAGCGGTGGGTCGACGACCCCGAGCGACGCAAGATGGGCGCGCACCTGGGCGAGGTGATGCGGGGTCTCGAGACGGTCGTCGTCGAGCAAGTGACGGCCGCACGCGCGGCCTCACCGAGTCGCACGCACTGAGCGACTCTCCGGAGCTGTCGACTCCGCTTTCCTCAATGATTCTAGTGGGCCGAGCGGGACTCGAACCCGCGACCTACGGATTAAAAGTCCGCAGCTCTACCGACTGAGCTATCAGCCCGAACGTGACGCCAAGCTTCTACGACGGGGCGAGCGATCCGTCGATAGCTCTCGCGTGTCTGATGCGTCTTCCACCGGTGCCCTGCGTCCCGGCCCGGCAGATTGTAGAGTCAGCGGAACCCGGAGAGATGTACGACGTACCATTCTCCGCGCCACGAGATCAGCGAGCTCACATCAATCGCCGCCGGGCCGCGGTCGGTATCGTAGCGGAGCTTGCTGCCGAACACGCGCCAGTAGCCGAGCTTGTTCCCCTCTTCTCCTGGGTCGACCCAGCGAGCGCGCTCCGCGGCGACGTCCAGCTCGACGAGCCTCGCTTCGGCGGCGCCGGCGCCGAGCTTCTCGTGGAGCTTGTGGATGTCGCGGCGGTAGGCCGCAACGAGCCGGTGCTTCCAGTCGACCTCCGGAGTGGGGATCGCCTTCACCTGCCTGTACGCCGTGACCGGAAAGAAGAAGGGGAGCGCGAGCTCCGCGTCGTCGTGGACGATACCGTCCCACAACGCCTTCGCGCGAGCCTGGAACGCGGCGCCTTCATGCGGTCGGTCGCGGGTCTGTGCGAGCGTACCGGGGTCGATGGTCGTCACGGGGGGCGAAGCATCGGCCATCGCGTCCGTGTGCGCCGCGGCATCGCTCGCGGTGGGCTTCGTCGGACTCGACGAGAGCGCTGGAAGGGGCACCGCCGACAGGCTGCCACCGTCCCAGCTCGGCGGTTCAGCGTGGGCGCATCCGATCGCAAGAAACACGACCGAAGCGAGCGCGACTGAAACGAATGTTGAGGAGGACCGTCTCACGAGAAGGTTTGGTACATCAGTGCAAGTTCCGTCTTCTCGAATTCGATACGGCAGCCAACGGTACGTCTCGGCGCGGGGCGGCGACGGCCGTTCCAGCTGGAGGCAAGACGTTGACGGTCGCGGGCCGTCCCTATAGTCCTTATCTCCCGTCGGAGGTTCTCTCATGCGAAGGTTAGCTGTCGGCTCGCTCGTCATCTCGTCCATCGTGGTCGTCGCGTGCCAGCAGCCTGGTCCGTACGGTCAGCAGGGATACGGACCGCCCCCGGCTTACGGCCAGCCCAGCGCCCCTCAGTACGGCCAGCCGCCGGGTCCGGGTCAGGCGCCCTACGGTGCGCCCCCCGCGTATGGCCAGCCTCCGCAGCAAGCACCCTACGCACAGGGCCAGTATCCGCAGCCCGGTCAGTATCCGCAGCCTGGTCAAACTCCCGCACCAGGGGCAATGCCGGGTCCCGCTCCGATGCCCGGCCCGATGCCAGGCCAGGCTCCCATGCCCGGTCCCGCCCCCGGACCGGCGGCAGGGACGATGGCAGTTCCCGGCGCAGCGGCGTTCCCATGCGCCAACGACGCCGCGTGCGGGCTTGCCCACTGCAACACCCAGTACGGCAAGTGCGCATTTCCGTGCGCGGACGCAAACGTCGACTGCATCCAGGGCGCACAGTGCGCCGCCGGGTTCTGCATCCCCAAGCTGCCCGGGACGTGACACGCAGCTGAGCGCAGTCAGGACCTGGCCACGATTGCGCGCAAGCGCTGCCGTGGCCGTCGCTCAGTAGTTCGTGATGACCTGATCTGGCTGGGCGTTGACCGGCCACGCGATACCGCGCACCGCATGGTCGATACACGATGCGACGCCACCGTTCGGCGGGCTCGTGATCACCGAGACGCCGACGGCGTGACCCATCTTCACGACGGCCTTCACCGTGACGTGCATGCTCGACGGAGCTCCGCACGCGTCGAGGAACGCCGCGTTTCGCATCGGCGCAGACAGCTGCTCGTTCGTCAGATCCGGCGCCCGCTGCCCCTGCGGACCGATGCTGATCTGCTGCGGGTTCGCCGCGACCGCCTGGTCGAAGCTCATACCGCCAGGTGAGAAGCCGCCGCCACCGGCTCCGCCGCCGCCATGTCCGGTGGCCTTCTTCTTCTGCCCCTTGATGCCGCCATCGAGGCTCATGTCGAGCGCCGTGTCGCTGACGACCTGAACGTCCTCCTTGCGTGAGCCGGCGGACTTCAAGAACCAGAGGGTCGCACCCGCGGCCAGCGCGAGGACGACGACGATCCCCACGGTCGACTGCGCAAGGCCCGCCTTCTTCTCGGCCTTCGCGACCTGGGCGACCACCCGCTTCTCTTCGATGACCTCGCGCTTCAGCGCTGCCTGCTGCGAGAACGGAGCGAACTCTTCCCACTCGGCGATCGGACGCGTCTGGCCCGAGATCTCGTCCCGCAGCAGGTCCTCGGCGACGAACCCGTTGCTGGCGATCTGTTGCAAGAGCTCCACGGCGGAGAACGGCCCGTGGTCCATGCGGTCCTTGTTCACGACGTAGCGCGGTCGCGGATCGCTCTCGAGCCGCTTCTTCAAGCCAGCGAGACGCTCGACCAGGTTCGGGGCGCTCGGGCGAGCGGTTGGCGGTATCTCCGGCTGACCGTACGAGTCACGGGGCACCGCAGGTGCCTTGAGCGCTCCGAGGCTAGCCAGCCCGAGGGCCTCGGGCGGCGGCAGCATCGAGAGCTTGATGTCGACCTCGAAATCGTCGCCGTGATCGAGGCGCCCTTCGTCGACGTCCGGCGGGTGGATGCTGTGCTTCGGAGCGAGGTTGTGGAGCGCGCTCGCGAGCGCACCGAGATCGTCCGGGCGGTGCGCCGGGTCACCGACGAGCGCCTTCGCGAGGAGGACCTCCAGCGCCTCCGGGAGGTTGGGGTTCACGTCGCGCGGGCGCACCATCGCCGGTCCCACCGTGCCGCCCGTGACGCACTCGTACAGGATCGCGCCGATCGAGAAGACGCTCGCCCTTGGTCCTCCGGGGGCCATGCTTGCGCAGAGCTCCGGCGGCGTGCAGGCACGATCCCGAGGGTTATCGGAAACGGATGGCTGCCCGTCCCGTCGCGGCACGAACCGCGCGAGACCGTTCTGCTGCGGTTCGACGCACGAGGGATGCAAGAGCAATTGCTCTCCGCGCGCGTGACGTTGTTGCAGGTCAAGGCAGAGAGGCACGAGCACCGCCGCGGCCTCTCCGAGGGTGAGCAACGTACCCGCTGCCTTTCGGGCATCGAGCAAGGTTCGAAGCGTAGCCGTCGACGTGGTGTCGAGCTGGCCGCTCGGAGAAAGGGCAGGGCTGGGCGAAGCCACCATAGAACGTCTAGACTACGCGAAGCGGTCGGCCCGGCTCAATGGCCCTGCGTGCTACGCGTCACTGTGACGGACACGGTGAAGTTACGGATGTCGGCCTTCGGCTTCTCCGAGAAGCGAAGTCCGCTCCCGACCCCCTCGAGGCAGCTCAGGATCCAGGACTCCTGCGTCGTGGGCGCCGAAACCTCGGTTCGATTCACGCTTCCCGAAGGCAGGACGACGACGCGTATGCTGGCAGATCGGCTCTGCGCGCCGTTCGAGATGCCCGTGAAGCAGCGTGCGGCCGACTCTCGGGCAGCTTCGATGACGGCGACGTCGGGGTCGGGCGCCGCGACGCCAGCCTCGCGACGCGTCGTGACCGTATAGGTCACGGGAGCTGCGTCGGTCGTCTCGATGGCGACGTGGGCCGCGGCGGTGCTTGGCGAGCCGCCTGTCGGTTCGTCGGGCGAAGGCTCGACGGGCTGCGCAGGAGCGGGAGCCCCCGGCCGGGCGCCGAGCGCGCGCGCGGGCTTCATCTTCGTGGCGTCATCGTCCTTCGAGCAGCCAGCGACACACAGCGCCACCCCGATGAGAGCGGCGCGGACGATGGCCGCTGGAGACGCGCCCGTGATCACGCGTCGCCGCTCCGCGGACGCGCGATCTCCGCGATGAGGCCGCGTGACCCGACGGTCTTCCCGGCGAACGCCGCGATGCCCTTCTCGGCCGCCTCTTTGCGCACGCTGACGAAGGAGTTCCGGTCGCGGACGCGAATCGGGCCAATCTCTTCCTTCGCGAACCCTGCGGCCTCGAGCATGCTCTGAAGGTCGCTCGCTCGCGCGCCATCCCGGCGACCGACGTTCACGAAGAGCTGGATCCCCCCTTCGAGCTCCGCGACCGGCTCGCGTGAAGGCTCCCGTGAAACCTCCCGTGGCGCAACGTCGTGTGCAACAGGCGTGGACTCGGTCGTCCGCGGCAGGGGCGGAGGCTCGGGGAGTCCCGAGGCGTCGCGACGAGCTCCCTCGTCGAAGATCGGCTGGTCGTCGTCCTTCTCGGCCGTCGGCTCCCAGGTCGCGAACGACGAATGCGGGACACGTCGCGGACGCGCGGGTCCTCCAGCATCGCTTTCACGCGGGCGCTCCTCGCGCCGCCGTCCCTCGCGCGAGGTCGCGCGGTTGGCACGCGCTGCACGTGACTCGACCGCAGGCGTGGCCTCGGCGGGTGCCGTCGACGCCTCTCGGTCGGGTGCCCGTGGCTGCGTCGGCACGCGTGGCTCACGTGGAGCTCGCGGGGGGGCGACCGGGACTATCGGCGGGAGTGGCAGCGGTGCTGGGTTCTTCGCTCGTCGCGCCTCAGCCGCGTCCGTCGTCGGGTCCTGCCCCGTCCCTTCTCGGGCGCCGAGGTGATCACGCAAGAGACCTGCGAGGATCTGTTCGACCGATCCGTGCGAGAGGAGGCGGCGCGCGAGCGCGAGGTCGTCGGCGTGCGGCACGCGGTTCGCGAACGCGTCGCGGAACATATCGACGAGGTCGGTCTCCTGTCGCGTCTTCAGCTCGCCGGCCGAGGGAAGCTGCCGCTCGAGTGGACGAATCTTGTACGTCAGCCGGAGAATGTAGAGGTTCCCGATGTCCTTCGGGCCGATGATCGAGATCGCGGTGCCCGTACGACCAGCGCGTCCCGTCCGCCCTGTACGGTGAACGTACTGCTCCGCGGACTCGGGGAAGTCGGCGTTGATGACGTGGGTCAGGTGCGAAACGTCGATCCCGCGGGCCGCGACGTCGGTCGCGACGAGGAACCGGAGCTTCCCCTCACGTGTGAGCGCCATGATGCGCTCGCGCTCCCGCTGCTCGAGGTCGCCGTTCAGCCACTCCGCGTCGTAGCCGCGGTTCTGGAGCGCCTCGCACACGCGCTGGGTCTCGTCCTTCGTGTTGCAGAAGATGATCGCGCTCTCGGGATCTTCAATCTCGAGGATGCGCACGAGCTCCTGCCGCTTGTCCCCTCCCTGGAGGAGGTAGACGAGGTGCGTGATCTGGAGCGCGCCGACCGCGTCGGACGACAGAGTGATGAACTCCGGGTCGCGCAGCTGAGAGCGCGCGAGTCGCTCCACGTCCGGCGGGATGGTCGCACTGAAGAACAGCCCCTGCCGATCGGGCGGCAAGAGACCGAGGATCGCGTGCAGCTCCTTCGCGAAGCCCATCGAGAGCATCTCGTCGGCCTCGTCGAGGATCAGGATACGGAGACCGGACGCGTCGAGCGTCCCGCGGCGCAGGTGATCGAGCACCCGCCCCGGGGTACCGGCGACGACCTGTGCGCCGCTTGCGAGAGCCTCGATCTGCTTCCCCATCGGGGCGCCGCCGTACACGGGCACCACCTTCACGCCGCGATACTGACCGAGCTTCTCGATCTCCCGCCCGACCTGAAGAGCCAGCTCCCGCGTAGGGGTGAGGATGAGGGCTTGCACCTGCGCCACACCGCGGCGCACGAGCTGATCGACGAGAGGGAGGCCGAATGCAGCGGTCTTCCCGGTACCGGTCCGAGCTTGCACGACGAGGCTCACTCCGCGTACGGCGGCCTCGAAGACGGCGAGCTGTACCGGCGTCGGGTGAGTGTAGCCAAGCTCGTCGATCGCTTGCCGGACGTCGGGGCTGAGGGGAAGGGCGTCGAACGTGGGTCGGTCGGGGGGTAGCTCGGGCGGCGGCCCGCTCCTCGCCGTCTGAGGCTGAAGGTCAGTCATTGTCGCCGCGCAGCCTAGTACACCTCTTCCCCACAAAGTAGGTTTGGCTATCTGGGCGTTCGGCTCACGGCCCGAGCTGCCTCGTTACCTCGTGCCGGACGCTGGCGAGATCGGTCGCCCGATGCCGCGCAAACGCCTCGGCAGCCGTGCGGTATCGGACCACTGCCGCATACGTGTTCGTACCCTCCGGCTCGGCGGCGCACGTGTCAGCCGCTGCCGGTGCGGTGGCCCAGACGGGCGCAAGCACTCGTCTGAATGCCGCGATCGCTTCCTCATCCGTCGCAGCCGTCGATGCGGCGGTGAGCGCCGTCTCCACAGTCGCGGCGAGACGCCGAAGGTGGTCGGCGCACGCGCCGTGTGCGTCGATCACGGGTGGTGCGCCCTGGGCCCCGCCGTCGAGGAAGACGCCGCGCGCCAGCTGCCATGTGCTCGCGACGATGAAGAAGCAGCAGAGAGCCAGGAACGCGGCGAGCGCCACGCGGGCGCCCAGCCTTCCCGCGACCTCGCCAGGGTCTGGTGCGAGAGCGGAAGATTCGGACGGGGGGTCGTCGGTCATCGGGACGTCGCACCGTGGTAAATGCGAACGATGCTGCAAGCAAGGACGATGGTCGGCGAGGTCGCGCTCGTGTTCGGAGGAGGGGAGGCACCAGGGCGTGCTGTCGCGCTGGCGCTCGCCGCGCGGGGAGTCCGCGTCGTCGTGAGCGGTCGCGACGAGCGAGCGATCGCCCGCGTCGTCGGCGAGGTGACGTGCGGTGGAGGAGCGGCGCGGCATCTGGCGGGTGAGATGACGGACGAAGACCACGTCGACGCGGCGCTAAGAAAGACAGCTGAGTCGTTCGCGCGTCCCGCCTTCGTCATCGTGGCGGCACCGACTGCGGTGTGCGCGCGAGTTGTCGCTGACAGGGCCGTCAGGTACCTGGCTGACCGCGGGCGGCTCGTGGTCGTCGTCAACAGTACGTCTGCGGCCAAGGGGGCGGGGGACGTCGCAGGTCATTCGGAGTTGGCCGCGTTCGTCTCCCGAATGGCAGCGCTCCCGACCGAGAAGGGGACGACTTGCAACGCGGTCGAGTGGGCCGGGGGCACGAACGACGACGGCGAAGATGCGGCTGAAGCGGTGATGTTCCTTTGCTCGGCAGCGGCAGATGGGATCACGGGCCAGGTCCTTGCTTCGACGGCCGCGTCGGTGCGCTCGTCGACGCCGTTCTCCGCGTGACGTCTCGTTCGCGTCGGCTCCGCGAACGACGCTTCTCATCGCGCGGGATCCGTCCGCCCTCGGTCGGGCGAGGTGGCGAGAACGTGCTGAAGGACCTCCGCGGCGGAAGGTAGGGTTGCAACCCACCGGTCGCAGCCGCTAGACTGCCGCCGATCGCAGCTGGCTGGAGAGCGACCGATGTACAAGATGATCTCTTCAGCGGAGGAATCACCACATAGGTTCCAGCGAGCAACTCGAGCGGTGCTTGGCGTTTCGAAAGGGGTCTTCGATGGGACGGTATCCGGCTTCGAGCAGTGATTCACGGCTGACAGACCAACCGCTCCGATCGCGGGTCCGTCCGTTCTCGGTGCACGGCTGCGCAGGTCTCCTGGCGGCGGCAGTGCTTCTGGTCACCGCCGCGAGCGCGAACGCACAGCTTCCGAAACCACCGGCGGCGTCCGTGAGCGTCACGGCGCCGAGCGCGCCGAAGGTCGCGGTCACCGCGACCGTACCGGCTCCGCCGGCAGTGGCGGTCACCGCGCCGACTGGCGTGGCAGTCGCCGCTCCCTCCGCTCCTGGCGCTGCAGTGAGCGTGGCGGTGCCTGGCGCCGCAACCCCCGCGGTCGTTGCCGTTGTGCCTGGAGCACCGGCATCCGCCGGCGCTCCATCCGCAGCAGGCGCGCCCGCCGTCTCCGCAGCGCCAGCGATGGACGGCGCCACGTATGCGATCAGATTGCGTGATCTCGAAGCGAACGTGGACGAGCTGAAGGATCGCATCCGTCGTAGCCACACCCGACTCGCGCTCCTCTCGGACACCATCCTGTCCGGCGGCGCGGGCGGCTCACGCGCCGAAATCTCCGTAGACAACGAGATGTCGAGCGCTTTCCGTCTGACGAAGGCGCTCGTCGTCCTCGACGGAGCCGTCCAGTACAACCGTGCCGACGATAGCGGCGCCCTTGCCGAGCAGAAGTCGATCCCCGTCTTCAGCGGCTCGGTGCCGCCGGGCGATCATACGCTGCAGGTCGTGCTCAGCTTCCAGGGCAATGGCTACGGAGTCTTCAGCTATCTCCGAAGCTATCACTGGGACCTGAAGTCGAGCCACAGCTTCACCGCCACCGAGGGGAAGACGCTCACGCTCGTGGCTACCGCGCTGGAGAAGGGCGGCGTCACCACGCCGCTCGATCAGCGTCCGTCGGTCGAGTGGAAGGAGAAGGTGCAGTCGCTCTCGGCGGCGATAGCCGCGCCGACGCCGGCACCCGGTCCGACGACGCCGTCGCCCGCGCCCGCCGGGACGACCAAGTGATTCGTCGCCGCCTCTGCGGCCGCCGCGCCCGCACGGTCGGAGGTGCGGGGCTTCTCCTCGCGCTGAGCTTGCCGATCACAGCAACCACTGCCCGCGCGGAGACGCCCGAGGAAGCGCTCGCGGCCGCCCAGAACGACATCGCCGTCGTGAGCCACGACTCGCACAACGTCGAGGCGGAGATCGCCAAGGCGAAGGGCGCGCGTATCTCGGTGGAGGAGCGAGTCGCCAATGGCGAGCTCCTTTTCCGCACGAAGGACTACGACCACGCTGCAGGCGTGTTCAACGAGGTGATCGAAGGCTACCCGGACACCCCTTCGTATCCGGACGCTCTCTACTTGCTCGGCGAGACCTACTTCGCCACGCACGAGTATCTTTCGGCACGACGCGCCTACCGCGAGGTCGTCACGAAGGGCCGGGATCCACGGTTTCAGCCGTACGTGAGCAAGTCGCTTGCCCGGCTCGTCGACGTCTGCCTGCGCATCAATGACGTGAGTGGCCTCGACGAGGTGTTTGCGCACCTCGGCGAAGTGCCGCCCGCACAGGTCGACGCGGGCCTGACGTACGCGAAGGGAAAGGCGTATTTCGCGAAGCAGGATTACGCCAACGCGCAGGGCGCGTTCAACGCGATCCCGCTTGGGACGACGGTCACCCATCAGGCGCGCTACTTCCAGGGTCTCGTTGCGATGAAGTCCGTGCGGAACGCGAGCGCCGCCGCTGCGTCGACGGCGTTGACGGCGGGGCACCCGCCTCCGTCCGCGAACTACAAGACCGCCATCCAGGCTTTCCATGTCGTGACGGAGCTGCCACCCGACACGGACGATCACAAGCACGTCATCGACTTGGCGTGGATGGCGATCGGCCGTCTCTTCTACGAGATGGAGCAGTACCAGCAGGCCAGCGAGGCGTATTCGAAGGTCGGCCGCGAGTCGCCTGAGTTCGACACGATGCTCTATGAGCTCGCGTGGGTGTACGTGCGCGTCGGTGACGTTCAGCGCGCGGAACGGGCGCTCGAGGTGCTCTCGATCGCCGACCCGACGTCGTCGTACATCGCCGACGGGACGCTGCTGCGAGGAGACCTGCTCCTTCGCGCGGGGTCTTTCGAGAAGTCTCTCTCGCTCTATCAGGCGGTTCGGGCGCAGTACGATCCATACCGCGAGAAGGTTGAGGCGTTCATCGACTCGACGAAGGACGTGAGCGTTTATTACGACCGGCTCTCGCAGCAGGCGCTCGATCTCGTCGACACGAACGACCAGCTCCCTCCGATCGCGCTCCGCTGGGCGCGCGAAGCGGAGGACGGCCCTGCGGCGTTCGCAGTGATCGATGACGTGAACCAGTGCAAGACGCTGATCCGGCAGTCGCAACGCCTCATCGAGAAGCTCACCGCACTTACCGGCGCGAGCAACCGCGTGCGGGCGTTCCCGGAGCTCCTTGCCGGCGAGACGAAGGCGCTCGGCCTCCTCAACCGTCTCACCCGTGCGCGGCTCGAGCTGGCGCGTGGTCTCGACGCGGCGGAACCGGAGGAGGTGCCGGGTGAAGTTGCGCTCGCCCGGAATGAGCGGCGGAAGCTGATGAACGTTGCCGCTCAGGTCCCTGTCGAGCAGGCCGATTTCGACCGGCGCGACTCTGCGGGGCTCACGCAGTGGAATGGCGTTTCACAGGCGCTCTCACAGCGCAACATCGAGATCGACACGCTCAACGCGACAATCAACGGCCTCCGTCGCATGCTCCGTGAGGACGCGCAGCGAGGGGTCGCCCGCGACCCTGCGTCGATTGTCCGCTTCAATGCGGAGATCGATGCGAACGAGCACGAGCTCAAGCTGTATCGAGCCCAGATCGAAGAGCTCCGCCGTCAGATCGAGACGGGTCGCGCGCAGATTGGCCTCGGCGACGCGCGGTATCAGAACGACGCGGTGGCGCGACGGAGCTTTCGTGATGCGCTCGACCGCGAAGTGCGCGTGGTCGTCGCGGGCCAGGCAGGGGCCCGCGCGAGCGCCTTCGCAGGCCAGGTCACCCCGCTCCTGGCGACGATTCGCGCCGATGAAGACCGGCTGACGACCGTGCTTCAGGGCATCGAGCTGCAGGTGGCCGCGCGGACGCAGGAGCTGCAGGCCAAGATCGACCTCGAGGCGTCCCACATCGAGGGCTACCAGAAGGAGCTCGCCGTGCTCGACGATCGCGCACGCGATCTCGTCGGCCACGTCGCCGAGCGGAACTTCGCGCTCGTTCGCGATCGGTTGCGAGGGATCGTGCTTCGGGCCGACGTCGGCGTGACAGAGCAGGCGTGGGAGGTGCGTGAAGAGGAGACGTCGCGCGTGCGAAGCCTCCAGGGTGAGCGTGCGCGCGAGGCGACGCTGCTCGACGAGGAGCTGAAAGAAGTACTCGACGACGACGCAAATCCAGGCGGAGCGGCGGCCGGAGGCGGCTCGCACTGAGCCAGACGATCATGACGAAGCGCAGTTTCCACTGGCTACTCTCTTCCGGTCTCGCGGGGTCACTGACCTTCGCGCTCTCTCTCACGGTTCGAGCGCAAGCTCCGCGACCTCCGACTGTGACGGCGACGGCACCGGCCGCGTCGAGCTCGGCAGGTCTGAAGCCGAGCGCACCGGGGGCGACAGTCGGCACGACAGTCGGCGCGACGTTGCCGTCACCCGCAGCGCCCGCGGTTGGGGTGGTCGTGCCTACTCCGGGCGCACGCATCCCAGTGCCCGCTGGAAGCGCCTCGGCAGGCGTGAAGGGCTCGATCACCGCCCCCGCACTGTCGACGAGTGCATCGGCGGCGCCGCTCAACGGCCTCGCTCCGCCCACGGTCAAGCCGACGAGTGCGTACACATCCCTGACGCGAAAGACGACGCCACCGGCGCCGCCTCCGACCCCCGAGCAGCTCGCGGCGCTCGCCGCGCTGAAGGTGGAAGCGGACGTCTACGCCAAGGGCGCTTCGGACTACAGCGATACGGTCACCAAGATCATCCGTCTCCACTACGAGGAGAAGAAGAAGGAGATCCTGACCAGTCTCGACAAGGACATCGCCATCGAGAGAGCCGAGCTCAAGAAGGCGCGCGACGTCGCCATCCTGCGCCTCGAGGAGTTCGTCGCAAAGTATAGCGGCTCGCACTCACAGCCGGAGGCGACGCCCAACGCGATGTACCGCCTCGCAGCGCTGTACGAGGAGCGAGCGCGCGACAGCGAGTCCGAGGATCTTTCGGCGAGTCTCAAGCCCGCGATCGATCTCTACAAGCGGATCATTCGCGAGTTCCCGAAGTTCGAGCACCTCGCCGGGGTGTTCTACTTCCTCGGCCACGCATACAACGATTCTGCGCGGATCAGCGAGGCCCAGCAGGTGTGGCGGTCGCTGGTGTGCCACAACCACTTTCCCTACCCGACGGCACCGAACCCACAGAAGCCGGACACGGACACGGTACTGCCGCTGCCGCAGGACAACGACGAACCGTACTGGTCCGAGTGGCGCCGTGTGCACCACGACCAGAAGTCCCTCAAGGCGCGTGGGGGACCGGACACGACATTCACCGATCCGTACCCGGCGGACTGCCAGGGCCTCGCTCAACCGTCCATTCTTCCGGGGGAAGAGCCGAAGTACGTCGCCGAAACCTGGTGGAGGATCGGTGACTGGGAGTTTGAAGAGCAAGACCTTCCGGGCGGCTTCGTGAAATCGGAGCCGGGCGCGGTCTACGACTACAACCGTGCCGCGAGCGCCTACACGCACTCGCTTCAGCTCAAGGCTTACCCGGTCTATGGCGTGGCGCTCTACAAGTACTCCTGGACGCTGTTCAAGCAGCAGCGGTACGAGGCCGCCGTCCACGAGTTCATCCACCTGCTCAACTACACGGACCAGATCCTGAAGGAGCGTGGCGATCCCGGCGCCGACTTTCGCGGCGAGGCCTACACGTACATCGCCGGGTCGCTCACCAACGTCAACTTCAAGGGTCCGGAAGCGAGCGAACCGTTCATTCCCGAGCCGGACATCATCGACCTGGAGCCGCGTGCGGCCGTCGTCGAGCAGAAGCTGCACATCGCGATCGATCGCGTGAAGGACCCCTCTCTCATCCCGCAAGACAAGACGTGGACGATCGAGATCTACAAGGCGCTCGCCGGTGAGTTCCGGAGCTTGAACGAGTTCCACAACGCGATCGAGGTCTACCAGGACATCCTCCACAAGTGGCCGATGGACCCCACGGCGCCGGACGTGCAGAACTCCGTTGCCGAAACCTACGACCAGCTGAACGCCATCGTTCACGCCGGTACACCCGAGCACGACCTCAACGCGTCGAAGGCGCTCGAGGCGAGAACAGCTCTCGCGAGCTATATCGGGGCGACGCCCTGGACGGACGCGAACAAGGACAACCCAGCAGCGCTCCAGAACGCAGAGCGGCTCGTCCGCGGTGGGCTGCGACAGGCAGCGGCGCAGCACACGAACAACGGCAAGGGGCAGATCATCGCTGCTGGCCAGACCCATGACCCGAAGGAGCAGATCCAGAATCTGAGCCGTGCTGTCTCCGAGTACAAGCTGGCCGCGATCGGCTGGGAGGGTTTCTGGAAGCAGGACGAGAACGCGCCGGATGCCTACGAGAGCCGGTACTGGCTCGCCGACGCCAAACACAACGCCGTCCGCATCCAGCTGAAGCTACACCAGGTCCAGCGCGCGCAGTTTGCCGAGCCTTCGCCGCAGGAGGTTGAGGATGCGAAGGCAGCTGCAGTAGGGGTTCGCGACTCCGACGAAGATGACAAGTACCTCGAGAACGCGGGCTTCTTCGTCGTGGACGAGTCTGACATCGGCCGCGATCTCGAATACCTGCGCTTCGACGAGTCGCATGGGGCCTCCGGCATCGAGCTCCGGAAAGAAGTGAAGTTCGACGGTACGGATCCCGCGACGCGGAACGTCGTGGTCGATCCAGTCCCCGCTCCTGTCCAGGCCAGCATCGCAGCGCGCGAAGAGTACGTACAACGCGTACCGCCGAACGTCGACATCAGCCACCGTTCGCTCGATTACCAGTGGTACGGCGCGGAGGTGTTGTTCCTCTACGGCCACTTCGACGAGGCCAAAGCGCGCTACGAGCCGATGTACCGGGACCATTGCGGCAAGGACGCATACGGCTACAAAGCGTGGGAGAAGCTCCTCTCGATGGCCGCCGTCACGCGCGACTCCGATCGCGCGCGCCAGCTCGCCGAGGCGGAGAGATCCCACTCCTGCGCCGTTGCCGGCGTCGACCAGACCGCCAACAACACGCTCGTGACGAGCATCATTCAGGCGTCGGCCTTCCTCGACGCGGACAAGATCCTCGCGCAGGCGCAGGCAGCGCCGCCAGGCAAAGAGCGCGACGCGCTCTGGCGCAAGGCGGCGGCGATGTACGAGGACGCGCTCAAGGCCGCGCCCGCACGCGACGAGGCCCCCGGCGCCGCGATCAACGGCGCCATTTGCTGGAAGCAAGTCGGCGAGTTCGGCAAAGCGATCGCGATGTACGACCTCTTCATCAGCGCCTACGGCAACGAGGCCGGGCTGACGAAGTTGCAGAAGGGGGACCCGAAGGGCACGCCTCCCTCCGAGCCGCAGCCGAAGAAGTATGCCGAGCGCGTCAAGAACCTGGGCGACGCGTACGACGCGCTCAGCACGACGTACTACGGCTTCTTCAGCTACAACCTTGCTGCAGAGACCTACGAAAAGATCGGCGCGAACGCACGCTTCGACGAAGGCAAGCGCAAGGACGCCGCGCGCAACGCGATGATCCTCTACGCGAGCATGGGGAAGCGCGACAAAGCGACGAGCAACTACAAGACGCTGATGAGCCTCCATCCGAGCGCGGATGAGAAGGCCAACGCGGATTATCTCGTCGCCGACTACGACCACAAGCAGTGGGTTTCGTCGGCGCCGGACTCGGGTGCAAACCATGAGGCCCGCACGGCAGCCGAAGCCGCGCTCGCCAGCTTCTACGCGGCGAACCGGAACAACCCGGCGGCGTCGCAGTACTCGCTGCAGGCCGCATACTCGATCTTCAAGATGAAGAAGACGGCAAGCGACCCCGGCTATCGTGCAGCGGCAACGACGGCCGTCGCGGCCTGGGACAGCTTCCGCGCGCACGGCAAGCAAAAGGACGGGAAGCCGCTCGCCGCGACGGCGCCGTTCTCAGACTACGGCGCGGAGGCACAGTTCTCGCTCGTCGACGATCAGATCCACAAGGACTACGACGTCGAGACGGGCCACCACAAGTACGCGGGCTCGGTTCCCGACATCATCGGTTCGGCAGACAAGTCCGGCCATGTGACGGGCGGCAAGTACCAGGCGGACGCCGCGCTTGCGCTGAAGTTCGACGACCAGCTGCAGGAGATCGTGAAGAAGTACCCGTCGCAAGAGTGGGTGCCCGCCGCGATCGCGCGCCAGGGATCGGTCTTCGACGCGCTCCGCACGGGGCTCTACAACGCCGTTCCGCCGGCCGTGCACTACTTCACGCCGACGCAGGACGCGCTGCTGAAGCGCCTGGAAGGGAGCGGGATCCCGAAGCTGCAGGATCAGGCCGACGACCTTCGCACGAACGTGAAGGAAGGCTGGCGCAAGAAGAAGGCGGTCGAGCTCGAGGGTGCCGACCAGAACATGGTGCAGCGCTACGCCCAGGCTGTCGCGTACGCCCGGAAATACAACGTGCGGAACGCCGCAGTAACGAAGGCGATCGAGAGGCTCGCGTACTTCACCGACATCATCAGCGACGCGAAGATGCGTGAATACGTGACGAAGACGAAAGACCCCACGGATCTGTCGGGCTCGACGATGCTGACCTACACGGACGGGATGTATCTGCAGTCACGACCCGGCCTCACGGCCACACCGCCGATAGTGGGCGAAGGCGCATCGGCCCCGGTGGCACCGTGAGGCGCGCTTCGCTCTCGAAGCACGCCGGCTGGCTCGCACTCGCCATTGCGTCGATCGGGCCTCTCCTGGTCATGGCATGCGAGCCGGAAAAGCCGGCCGTGGCACCCGCCGCGGCGACTACGTCTGCGCCTCCTCCCGTGGCGAGCGCGTCGGCAGGGCCGGTCATCCAGCACGCAGACGTCTCGGGTGCGGCCAAGACCTCGTACGATCGTGGCTTCGCTGCGTTCCAGGCGGGCGATCTCGCAGCTGCCAAGCAGGCGTTCACGGACGCATCCCACGCGGACCCGCGCTCGCCCGCGCCGCTCTACTCGCTTGGCACGGTGCTGGAGCACATGGGCGACGTGAGCGGTGCGCAGGTGCAGTACAAGGCAGCGATCGCGGTGAAGCCTGACGACCCGACGGCCATCGGCGCGTACGCGATGTCGCTCGCGAACTCAGGCCACCTGACAGAGGCGGATTCGTACCTGTCGAACCTTGCGCAGAAGAACCCGAATTCGGCGCCGATCACGACCTTCCTTTCGGAAGTGAAGTCGATGGAGAACGACACGGGCTCTGCACAGCAGCTCGCGCAGGACGCGCTGCGGATGAACCCGGACTACAAGCCCGCGATGATCGCGATCGCACACGATCATTATCGTGCGCACCGATTGGAGCTCTCGCGGTACGCCCTCTCCGCGGTGCTCGATGGGAGAGGGGACTCGAACCCGCCGCGTGACGCGGACAACCCCGACGCGCACCTCATCCGGGCGCTCATCGAGGAGGAGGACGGGCTTCGGCCCGCGGCCATGGCCGACTTCGACGCGGCGAGGAAGGTACGCCCCGACATGGTCGAGGCGCTGATTCACCTTGGCGTGATGAAGCTCCAAGCGGGCAACGTGCTGGAAGCGACGCCGCTGCTCGAGAGCGCGGTCAAGTTCGCGCCGACTTCGGCGCTCGCGCACCTCAACCTGGCCGATGCATACCGGTTGGGCAGCCGCATCGCCGATGCGAAGCGCGAGTTCGACAAGGCCTTGTCGATGGACTCGAGTCTTGGCGTCGCTCACTACGACATGGCGCTTCTCTACCTGTTCTCTCCAAGCGTCCCGGGAACAACGGCGACCGATCAGATCGCGACGGCGATCCACGAGCTCGAGACCTACCGAAGCATGCGAAGCCCGCGAGCGGGCGGCGACGACGTCGACGAACTGCTCGCGCGAGCGCAGGCCAAACAGGCCGATCTGAATCAGAAGGTCGCTCCACCTCCGGACACGACGCCTGCGCCTGCTTCTGGCGGGTCTGCTGCGGGTGCAGCCGCGTCCGCTGGATTGAAACCGGCGGCGTCGAGCGCACCAGCATCAAGCGCAGCTGGGGCGTCTGGCGCTGCGGCGTCCAGCACGAAGCCGGGCGGCCTGGCGCCGTGGCCGGCGAGCTCCGGAGCGGGTCACTGAATCAGTAGTGTCTCCCTTGTCTCGCGCTATCCTGTTGCCCGGAGCTCCCATGAAAATTCTCGCCGCGTTCCTCACTGCCAGCGCGTTGCTTGCGGTCGCGTTGCCCGCAGCTGCGCAGAAGAAAGGGAACGTCATCACGATTGGCGAGGTGACCATCGTCGGTCGCGTGCAGAAGCCGATCGCGTCGGTCGACGTCAGCAAGATTCAGCCGAAGCTCACGCTTGCAGAGCTGCGCCAGCCGTTCCTTGATCGCATCGAGGAAGCTATCCGCCGCGATCCGTTCTGAGTGTGATCCTCGTCGTCGCCCTCGCGTTCGCGCTCGCCTGCGTCGTGGCCAGCGCTCGACGACTCCAGCACGTCGTCGAGTTGACCATCGTCGACGCTGGCGCGCTTGTCGCCGGCCTCCGTTCTCACACCGCGCAGCGGCCGGACCAGCTATTTGGTCGCCTGGAGAGTGCTCTGCGCGACGTTCCCGGTGCTGATTGGGAGTTGGAGCTCGTCCAGGCGTTTCGCAACACGGGTGACCTGCGCACGGCTCTCGTGGGCGAGGCGATGACCGAGCTTGACTTCCGCGTGCGGCGATGGGCCAAGGTGCCCCGACTGGGTGCGAGCGTCGCGTCGAGCTTCGGCTTCCTGCTCGCGACCCTCGCCCTACGTGCGGGTCTGGGCCGCCTTGGCGGCGATTTCGACGAATCGACCGTCCTCACCATGAACGACGCCGTGTTCGACGCGATGGACGTGGCCGCGGTCGGGCTGGTCGGGGCCGCGCTTTGCGTCGCGATTCAGTTCCGTGCTCGAGGTTCGCTTGCGAGCCGGATCTTGGGCGCAGACCAGCTCGTGGATTTTCTCGAACGTCTCGGCGACCGCGACGCTACCCCTTTGGCGGCGACCAGCGGTCATGGTAGCGTCGCAACGCCGTACTCCACGGAGACAGTCCCGTCTCCGGTTGTGTGACTAACCACCGTGGACTTATCGAAACCCTTCCTGACTTGCGACGACGGTTCGGGGAACTTTTGTTCTCGACCGCTGTCTCGAGGCTGGAGGAGCAAGGGATGTCGCAGATGAACGTCGGAACGCCGTCAGGACGCCCGCAGCCCGGAGCAGCGCCGGGGCAGATGACCGCTGTGATGCGGGCGATCGCCCAGGCATCTGGCCCCAAAGTCCTCCGTATCGGCCTGGTGCAAGATGGCCGCGTCATCGAGGAGCGCATCATCAAGCAGCGGACGAGCGTGACCATCGGCTCGAGCGAGAAGGCGATCTTCGTTGTCCCGAGCCCGAACATCCCGCCGCAGTTCAAGCTCTTCGAGCTGATCGGCACGGACTATTATCTGAATTTCCTCGACGGAATGGGCGGTCGCGTCGCGCTCCAGACCGGTATCTCCGAGCTGTCAGGGCTCCGCGGGCAGGCAAAAAAGATCGGGAACGCCTACCAGGTCAAGCTCACGGAAGAGGCACGCGGCAAGGTCGTGGTCGGCAACACGACGTTCCTGTTCCAGTTCGTCGCGCCGCCCCCCCCCCAGCCTCGGCCGCAGCTGCCGCTTGCGGTCAAGGGTGGCCTTGCGAGTCAAATCGACTGGAATCTGACGATCATTGCGGCGTTCAGCTTCCTGCTGCACTTCGGCGTGATCGGCGCGATGTACTCCGACTGGATGGACCCCGTTCTCAACGACGACTTCAGTGCCGGCGGCCTCGTCGACATGATGAAGAACATTCCGTCCGCGCCGATCGAGGTGCCGCCGGATCCCGTCTCCGCGACGCCCACCGCGAGCGCTACAGCGACGACTGCGGCGCCGACCGCGGCGGCTCCCAAGGCTTCGGGGCCGCAAAAGATGAGCTCCAGCCAGGCCGCAGCGCTCTCAGCCCAAGCGGACCAGATTCAGATGCAAATGCTCGCGGCGTTTGGTGGCGGGTCGGCAGTTCAGGGAGCCCTGAACCGCGGCGACATCCCTCCCGTTGACCTCGGCAGTGCGGCGGCGTCGGGCGCGGGCGTGAGCGCGAGCACCGGCAACGGCCTCAACCTCGGAAGTGGCGGGAACGCCATTCGCCCCGGAGGCGGTTCTGGCGGGCTTGGCTCGATCGGAACGACGACGGGCGGGGGAGGGGGCGGCGCCGGTCATGAAACGGCTGTCGCAGGCCCCACAGGAAAAGTCGACGTCGGTGCAACCACCGCTACAGTTGCGGTTGCGAACGCTGGGGCGGTCGTCGCTGGGCTTCGCGCTGGATTCCGCTCCTGCTACAATTCTGGCCTGAACGTTGACCCGACGATGTCAGGTAAGGTGATGCTCAGCGTGAAGATCGCCCCGAACGGCGAAGTTTCCGGTGCAGATCCGTCCGGGAATACGGGCCTTTCCGACAGCGTCGTCCAGTGCCTGATTCGCAAGGTCAAGAACGCCCAGTTCGACGCTCCTGGCGCGACCGGCTCGACCCTGCAGATTCCGATCACCTTCGTGCAGCAAGCCAAGTAGCCGACCTGATCGGGTCAGCGGTCTCGCGACCGTTTGCGTTTGCGGTTGTCGTGAAAGCGGCTGCCGAAGGGCTGCCGCTTCAGGCGCGTTCCGTTCGGCCGCCTTCGCTACTTGCCGAGCTGCACGAATGTGCTGCCATCGGAGCTCTGGTCGTGCGAGCAGGACTTCGATGCGGCCTCGTCGAATGTCGGCCGCCGCACGTGCAACAGAGTACAGCAGCGGACCTCGGACGCGCTCGTGCTCGGGGCCGCATTTTGGACGATAGAGCAGTGTTATCCGCACGATAGGAATCGTTGACACCTCCGCACGTGCTCACTAGGATGCGTGTGCAAACTTGTCCCCCCGAAGGGAAGGCTCGACAATGCTGCTTCGTACGATGACCGTGAAGCTCTTCACCGATGCGCCAACCGCTCGACCGAGGTCGACGCGCGCCGCACGGTGGCTCGGTGTCGGTGTCGTTGTAAGTGTTGCAGCTGTTGCCGCAGTCGCTGGCGCCCAGTCGGGCACGCCCGCGCCGCATGCTCCCGACGCGCAGATTGGCTTCGAACACGCCGTGAACCTGTCACCGCCTGAAATGGTCCGCGCAGCGAACGGCTACGTGGCGTCGATGACCGCAACTGCGGGGACGACGCAGCGGATGCTCGCGCAAGCGCGTAACCAGCGCGACGTCGTGAAGACGCTGTGCCTCAACGACAAACTCTCCGAGGTCGATGTGGCGACAAGGTCAGCCACCGACCGGCTGAAGGCGCTTCAGTCGGCCGTGGCTGCGAACAACAGCGAGCTCGCGACGCACGAGTTCACCATCCTCACGGTCCTCCAGAAGCGATCTGCACAGCTTGCCGCCGAAGCGAATCAATGCATCGGTGAGGAGGCTGCGTTTACGGGAGCGACCAACGTCGTCACTGTCGTAGACCCTGGTTTGCCAGTCGAAGATCCGACGACGGCGCCACCGTTGACCCCGCTCTCGCCAGGCCTGCCTTGCATCGACTGCGGCGGCCCGTCGTTCGATTTTCCGACCGGCCCCGGCATTACCGTGTCAGCGAACCTCTAGAACCGACGTTCACGACTTGACCACTTGCATCGCGGGTGAGCGCCGTGAGATGAGTGCGGTCGCTGTAGGCGCGGTTGGATGGGGTTGCCGGTGAGCCTCACGAGCGAGATATGAACAAGAGACACCTTAGTCTGCATGCCGTATCTGGGAGGAACGAAGCACGTGGCCGAGGCTGCCGCGTCTCGTCTCTGTTCGTTCGTCGAATCGCCGTCGCGATTACGGGTGCAGCTGCTTGCTTCACCGTGAGCGAGTCGGCGTCCGCCCAGGAGTGGCTGAAGGATCGGCAGAACACTGAGGGCGCGGGCGTTCGCGCTGGCGATTTCGAGTTTCATCCCGGGATCGGCCTTCAGGGTGGCTACGACTCGAACTATTTTCTGCGTACCAACAACGCTGGATTCGTGAACAGCGGCGTCCAGGCAACTCCGGAGCTGCTTGTGACGCCGTCGATCTCCCTTTCGACACTCGGAGGGCAGAGGACGGAGGGTCAGACCGGTGCGGACATGCAGAATGTCTCCTTCCGCGCGACCGCATCGGGCACCTATCGCGAGTTCTTCGGTCAGCTCACCCCTGAGCAGCGAAACGGGAGCGTCGACGCCGCCGCTACGCTGTCGATCCTCCCCGGGCATCCCTGGGGCGCTGTCATCAAAGCCACTTACGATCGCATCATACAGCCCTCGCCGTTTGGCGACCCCGATCTCGCGTTTACACGCGACGTGCTCGGTGGATCGGCTGAACTCGTGATGCAGCCTGGAAGCGGAACGCTCGACTGGCGATTCGGTGCCAACGTCGCAGGAACGCTCTTCGAGGACACCGGCGGTCTCGGATACAATAACATCGGGATCGGGGCGTACACACGTGGGCGATGGAAGTTTCGCCCGAAAACCGCCCTCCTTTACGACGCGTCGTTCGGGTTTTCCACCTATACGGATTCCACTGCCGGCGCAGGTGAGATCACGCAGCTCCACAGCTCGGACCCGGTGCGTACGCGTATCGGAATCAATGGCCTCATCACCCCGCGCGTTTCGCTGCTCGCGATGGTGGGCTACGGGGGGAGCTTTTTCAGTCCCGGCAGCGACCCGCACGTCGAGCAGTACGACAGCGTTATCGGAAACGGTGAGGTGAAGATCTTCCTGAGCGAGCCACCCGGCGAGATCGGCGGTGGAATCTCCCTCTCGCAGTCGAGTCTCACGTTCGGCTATACGCGCGACTTCTCGACCAGCTACCTCAGCGACTTCTATGGGCTCGATCGCGGCTACGTAAAATTCGCCTATTATTTTGCCGGACGTGCAGTGATCACGCTCGAGGGCGGAGGTGCAGCTGTGGAGTATCCCGAGCTGTTCTTGCCGACGACTACACACTCGGCCTTCACCGATGCTCGGATCGACGGGACATTGTATGGCGAGTATCGCTTCACGAACTCGTTCGGTCTGAATGCTACGCTCCGCTACACAACGAATCTGAGCAGTGCGCAACTCAACATCACACCTGCTGGTGCCGGTCCGACCGAGGAATTCTCGATGCAATGGCAGCGCATCGAAGCGTACCTGGGCGTTCGGCTGTTCCTGTAGGGACTGCGTGAAGGGGCCTGCCGTGCCTCGACGCCCCAGCTATGCCCAGCTAGTCGCCGGCCGCTTCGGCGTGCTCGCGATACTGCTCATCGCCTGTGCTGACTGCGCCGAGGTTGGCCCGCCACGAAACCTCCCCGCGTCGTCGCAGAGCACAGCCGTCGGTCCGGACGATCTGTTCGAAGTAGATATCGTCGGCGAGAAGGAGCTCTCGCATGAGTATCAGGTCCATCCTGACGGGACGATCGACTTCCTGCACGGTGTGAAGGTGGATGGGCTGGAGCCACAAGAGGTGGCGCAGCTTCTCCGCAAGACCCTGATCGATGGGCGGATCCTCGGAGATCCGCAGGTCAGCATCCTCGTCAAGCAGTACAACTCGCGGCGAGTCCTCGTGATCGGTTCCGTTACGAAGCCGGACAGCATCACGTGGACGCCCGGGATGACGCTACTCGGCGCGATATCGCTCTGCGGCTGGTTCACTGCGATGGCAGACAAGGGGCACGTCACGCTGACCCGACGTGTCGGGCGGGACAAGAGCGTGCAGGTCGTCGTCAGCGTCGACGCGATCATTCGACATGCGCAGGAGGACGTCCGCCTCCAACCTGGCGACACGATCAACGTCACTCAGAACGTATTCTGAGCACCACGTCACTCACCCGTGAAGCTCGGCTCGCGCTTCTGAAGGAATGCGGTGATCCCTTCCATAGCGTCCTTGCTCTTTAGCAGCACGACCTGGCTCTCACGCTCGCGTCTGAGGGCATCCTCGAGATCACCCCAGCTGGCGTAGACGGCGCTCTTGATCGAAGCAAACGCGAGGGGAGCTCCCTGCGCGATCCGCGCAGCGAGCGCATCGGCGGATGCCGCGAGCTCGTCGTGTGGTGAGACCGAGACGAGCAGGCCGAGGTCGTTCATCTGCGCTGCGGTCAAGCGATCGGCCAGCAGCATCATCTGCATCGCGCGCGACGTGCCGACGAGACGTGGGAGCCAGAAGCTCCCGCCGCCGTCCGGCATGAGCCCGATCTTCACGAACCGCTCTTCGAGATAGGCGCGCGAGCTCGCGACGCGCAAGTCGCACGCGAGCGCGAGATCCGCGCCGAATCCGACCGCGGCGCCGTCAATCGCGGCGATCGTCGGCTTCGGACACCGAACGATCGAGCGAATGAGCGCGTGGTACTCGCGCATGTATTCGTCGAGGTGATCGAGGAAGTCAGGGTCTTCCTCGAACGTCTTCCTGAGGTCGGCGCCGGCGCAGAAGTGGCCGCCGCCACCTGTGATCACAACGGCCCGGACGCCGGCGTCGTTCGCCACGCTCTCGAGCGCAGCCGTGACGCTCCTCACGACCTGACGCGTCAGCGCGTTGCGCGCGGACGGACGGTTCAGCGTCACGCGGAAAATGTGGGGCTCTCGCTCGAGGAGGACATCCGACATGAAAGCGAAGATACCGCGCCGACGCGGGAAGCGTGACGCGGAGTTCCACCGTCGTCGGCGGGGTTACGACCGCGCCTTGCGCTCGAACCTCGTCGCGTAGAACTGCGACCGGAGGTACTTCCGCACGAGGCGCCTCGCCACGATCTTCATGACGGCGCCGAGCGGCACCGCGAGCAGAATCCCGAAGAACCCGAACACTGACGCAGCGGCCATCATCGTGAGGATGACCTCGAGCGGCGCGAGGCCGACCGAACGACCGACGATGCGTGGCGTCACGATGAGGCCGTCGATGAGCTGGACGACACCCATGACGATCATCACCTCCGCGAGCGTCCCGAGGCCGCGCCAGTCGAGCGCAGCCATCGTCAATGCGAGGCTCAGGCCCGCGAGGAAGCCGACATACGGCACGAAGGCGAGCATCCCCGTGAGGATGCCGATCGGGACGGCGAAGCGCACGTCGACCATACGGAGCCCGGTCGCGTACAGCGCTCCGAGGACGATGTTCGCCGTCAACTGTCCGCGCACGTAACTGCCAAGCGTGCGGTGAATCTCGAGCGCGACGTCGCGAACCTCGCCTTGCCAGCGCCGCGGGACGAGCTGCGCCGTGCGCGCGACGATTCGATCGAAATCGATGAGCAAGTACAGCGCGAACACCGGCACGATCAGCGCCGACAGCGCGACGGCGACGTAGCTCAGCGTGCCGAACAGCGCGAGGGCGACGGCGTTCAGGGTCGTCGGCAGCGTGTCGCGCAGCTTGCCGCTGAACGTCTCGACGAGCTCGCTCATGGTGTGCGGCACGTGGACGCCAAGCGCCTGGAACAGCCACGGGTCGAGCCTCGCCTCCAGACGACTCAATTGCCCAGGCAGCTCCGCGGCCATGGTGCTCACCTGGTCGGCGAACAGCGGCAGGCCGTAGATCACGAACAGCGTGAGCGCCGCCGCGATCGCCACCATGATCAGCGCCGCTCCGATCGTTCGCGGTATTCGCGCGCGCTCGAGCCGGTTCACAGCAGGGTCGAGCGCGTACGCGCACAGGAACGCGAAGAAGAGCGGCGCGAGCACAGCACGCAGCAGGTACATCGTCGCGACCACGACGAGACCGGTGAGGAGGGCGACCAGCAGGAACAGCAGCCGCGGCACGGGGTCCGTGAGCGGACGCGGCGGGCGCTCGGGCGGGCGCTCGATCGGGCTGGACACCTCTGGAGGGCTCGCGGTTGGCGTCTCTTCCGGCATGCCTAACCACGCGATTCTACATGGCGGTCTTGGCGTGGCTCCCCTTTTCTCCTACACGGTCCACCATGCCTTCGCCCTCGTCCGAGCTCGGCGTGCTCCCGTTCGACGCCGACGCACCGCGCCCAGTCCCGCCGCTTGCCGCGCAGGATGGCCAGACCCTGTCGCGCCTTGTCGGTCTCATGCAGCGGCTCCTCGCGCCTGGTGGTTGCCCCTGGGACCGCGAGCAGACGCTCGACACCCTGCGCAAGTACGTGCTCGAGGAGGCGTGCGAGGTGATCGACGCGATCGAGTCGAAGGACAGGTCGCACCTGCGCGAGGAGCTCGGGGACCTGCTCCTCCAGATCGTCTTTCAGTCCGAGCTCGGACGTGCCGAGGGCGCCTTCGGTATCGACGACGTTGTCGCAGGCATCGTCGACAAGCTTGTCCGTCGCCATCCGCACGTCTTCGCCGACGGCACGGCGAAGGACGCCGAGGCGGTGCTGCAAAACTGGGAGCGCATCAAGACCGTGGAGAAGGGGGAGCGTCGAGTGCTCGACGGAGTGCCTCGCAGCCTGCCTGCGCTGACCCGGGCGCAGCGCATCGGCGAGAAGGTGTCGCGCGTCGGCTTCGACTGGTCCTCCGTGGACGGTTCGCGCGCCAAGGTCAACGAGGAGGTCGGCGAGCTCGACCGCGCCATCGCCTCGGGCGACAAGGACGCAATGGAGGCGGAGCTCGGCGACGTGCTCTTCGCGGTGGTGAACCTCGCGCGTCACCTGGACGTCGACGCAGAGGGGGCGCTGCGGCGGACGGTGGACAAGTTCACTCAGCGGTTCGCGCACGTGGAAGACCGTGTCCGCGCGGAGCACGGGGGCTGGACAGGCCCGACGCTGCCGCTCGCGACGCTCGACGGATACTGGGACGAGGCGAAGGCGAAGGAGCGTGGCGGCGCGTGAAGCATTTGCCGAGCGTCCAAGGGAGCCGTAAGGTCCACGGGCTCCGTGTCTAGCCCCGCACCTACCGACGTCTCACTCATCCCCCCGCTCGCGCGTCTCCCGGACGAATGGGCCCTCGCGGCGCAGGCGCTCGGTGGTCGCGCCTTCCACGGCAAGCAGATCTTCCGCTGGATCCACACGCGCGGCGTGACGGACCCGGCGAAGATGAGCGATCTTCCCGCCGGGCTGCGCAAGACGCTGGTGGAGACCGGCGTCGGCGACGCCCTCGCGGTCACGTCCGAGCGTCGCGCGGAGGACGGCACTCGCAAGCTCCTCGTCACGATGCACGACGGAGCCTCGGTCGAAACGGTGCTCATCCCCGAAGTGACGCGCGGGCGCAGCGACCTTCCTGCCCCCGTCGAGCAGGACGCGGACGTCGGCGCGCTCGACGACCTCGACGACGGCGACGCGGAGGAGGCCAGCCCGGCTCTCGCTGCCAAGAAGCGCGTCACCCAGTGCATCTCGACGCAGGTCGGGTGCGCGATGGGGTGCGTCTTCTGTGCGAGCGGCGTCGCTGGCCTGAAGCGTCACATGCGCGCCGACGAGATCGTCTCGCAGGTGCTCGTCGGTCGCCGCCTCCTCGATGACGACCAGGCCCTGCGCGGCGTCGTGCTCATGGGGATGGGCGAGCCGCTCCACAACTACGACGCCACGGCGCGCGCGCTCCGGCTGCTCACGCATCGCGAAGGGATCGGTCTCTCGTCGCGTCGTGTGACTGTGTCGACGAGCGGGCTCGTGCCGGAGATCGCACGGCTCGGCGAGGACTTTCGTGGACAGATAGGCCTCGCGATCTCCCTTCACGCACCCACCGACGAGGCGCGCTCGCGTCTCATGCCCATCAACCGGCGCTACCCGCTCGCCGAGCTCCTCGCGGCGCTGCGCGCGTACCCGCTCCCGCACCGCCGGCGCATCACGATCGAGTACACGCTCGTCGTCGGGCAGAACGACGCGGTGGGGGACGCGCGCCTCGTCGCCCGGCTCCTGACGGGCATCCCCGTGAAGGTGAACCTCATCCCGATGAACCCGATCGACGGGAGCGCGCTCGGGCCTCCGGATCTCTCGGGCGTGCTTGCGTTCCAGCGGGTCCTCTGCGACGCAGGGTATTCGTGCTTCATCCGCCGTCGTCGCGGCGACGACGTCAGCGCCGCATGCGGACAGCTCGCCCTGCTCGGGGCAAAGCGAAAAGTGAGGATGGCCCTGTGATCCCGTACGTGAAGGTCCCCGAGTTGACGATCGGTCCGGTCCCGCTGCACGCTTTCGGGCTCCTCGTCGCCACCGGTGTCGTCATCGGGACGGCGCTTGCGACCAACCGTGCACGAAAGCGCGGCTTCGACCTCGATCTCCTCAACTCGTTCATCACGTGGATGCTCGTCGTGGGCTTCGTGTGCGGACACGTGCTCGACGAGATTTTCTACCACCCCGACGAGATCGCTCAGGACCCTCTGAGCTTGCTCAAGCTCTGGGCAGGATTGAGCTCGTTCGGCGGGCTGACCGGCGCGCTCATCGGCATCATTCTCTGGAAATACTTCGACTACAACCCGATGGGCTCCCCGCAGGGCTGGGGGTTCGTGAAGAACAAGAAGCCGCGGCCCATCCTCCCGTTCGCGGATCTCATCCTCTCGGTCTTCCCGGTCGCATGGATCTTCGGTCGCAGCGGCTGCTCGTCGGTGCACGACCACCCCGGAGACGTCGCGGGCGCTGGCTCGTGGCTCGCCGTCGAGTTCCCGAACTTCAACCCGGCCTTCTCGGGCGGCGCTCCCACGGCGGCGGAGATCCACACGTTCGGCCCCATCCGCTTCGTCGAGGGACGGCTGATTCACGGCCACTTCCCGCGCTACGATCTCGGGCTGCTCGAGCTGATGTTCACGATCCTCCTCGCTGGCTTCATCGCGCTCACGTGGCGGAAGCGAGTTCCTACCGGGACGTATATCGTCGTCACGTCGCTCGCCTACGCCCCTGTCCGGTTCGCGATGGACTTCCTGCGCATCCGCGGCGGCGACGGCGCCGACCCACGTTATGCCGGGCTCACTCCTGCGCAGTGGGAGTGCTTCGCGCTCTTCGCGCTCGGGCTCTACATGCTGCGTGTCGTGCTGAAGCTGCGCGCGCAGGGGATCGACCCGGCCGATCTCGTGAAGGCGAAGCCCGTCGCGCTCGACGACGGCCACGATCCCGCTCCGATCGCGACCTGAGGGCGCGCTGGCCGGTCTCCTGCGCAAGCAGCCGCGTGGCGTGTGAGCCGGCGACTAGGCGACGAGGTAGCGCGACATCAGGGCGCGCATGTCGTCGGGGATCGGCAGCGACTTCATCGACGCGAGGTCCGTGGCGGCGCAGACGTGCTTCACGACCGCGACCTTCTTGCCGTCCGCAGCGCGGCTCATCGAGTGGCGGAACGCGCACGAGCTCCGGCCGATATGCACCGTGCTCACCTCGATGCGGGTGACGTCTCCGAACCGGAGCGGGCTGAGGAAGTCCGCATCGACGTGGACGGCGGGGAGCCCAATCTTGCGCTCGTTGATCAGCTGGACGTAGCCGCCCGGGAGCTGCCCGAAGAACGCCTCCATCGCGTCGTGCGCGTAGTTGAAGAACCGCGCAAAGAACAGGATGCCTGCGGCGTCGACCTCGTCGAAGCGGACCGGGCGTTCGAAGACGAACGGCGCGGCGTCGCTCACGTCAGGTCCTCGACGAGGCTCGCCTTGAGCGCGCGGCGGATGGGCGCCTCGATCGAGAGCGCAGGGTGATCGATCACGATCGCGAGCTCGGTGTCTGCGCGGCGCAGCGCGACGGCCGCGGTCTCGTCGAGCGCGAACTTCACGTACATGACCGCCGACGCCATGTCGGGCAGCACGCGGCTCTCGTCCCAGCGCGCCCTCACGGCGTGAGCTCCCACGCGGAGGGCGATGTGCCGCTCGATCCCGCGGGCGCGGATGAGGAACGCGTCGCGCTCGGCGGGGTCCGCGATCTGGATCATCACGGTCGCACCGAGCTCGCTGGGCCCGCCCAGGAGCTCGTTGTACGTCTCGATCTCGTGCAGCACCGACGACTCGCGCGTGATGCGCTCCGTTCGCAGCATCTCCTGGACCTGAAGGAGCACCGTGTCGTGGTTCTCGAAGAGCACCGAGACGTTCGGCCCGACCTCGACGCGTCGCAGCTTCTTCTCCTGGATGACTCGCCCGCGGAAGGGCTCGCGGATCTTCTCGTACTCGCCGAGCTCGAGGATCTCACTCCGTTGGACACGCTTCATGAATGCCTCCTAGAGCGCCACGGCGATGCCGTACGCGTCGGCGAGTGACTCGATCGGGTGCATCACCTTCACGCCGTTCTCCTTCTGGATGCGGAGCGCGGCGAGCGAGCAGTCCGACACCACGAGGTCGGGTCGCGCGCCGCTCACGCGGTCGGTGAGCTTGCGCGCGTATTTCCGACCCATCTCGTAGTACTGCGCCTTCATCCCCCACGTCCCGTCGACGGCCGAGCACTGCTCGATGACCTCGACCTTCGTCTCCGGCAAGAGGCCGAGGAGCCTCGCGCCGGGCGCTCCGAACTTCTGCGCGCGCATGTGACAGGGCGCGTGATACGCGACCTTGCCGAACCCCTTCTTGAACTCGGTGTCGAGCTTCTTCTGGCGCCTCAGCCTGTCGAGGTACTCCATCAGATCGAACGTGTGCGCGGCGACCTCGCGCGCGTCGTCGGTGCCGAGCATCGACGGGTACTCCCGCTTGAGCGTGTACGAGCACGTCGGCTGCGCGACGACGATGTCACGGCCGAGGCGCACCTCGCGGATGAGCGAGGCGACGTTCGCCTTCGCCTTCTCGGTGAACGCGTCGAGGTCGCCGCCGTCGAGGTTCGGCATCCCGCAGCAGGTCTGCTCCGGCCGCACGACGGAGAAGCCGTTGTGCTCGAGGACGCGCACCGCGTTCGCGGGGACGCCCGGGTAGTTGTAGTCGCCAGTGCACGTCGCGAAGAGCGCGACGGTGCCGGCGGTCCCCGCGCGCGCCAGCGGCTCGTGATGGTCGAGCCAGCGCTCGAACGATCGCGAGGCGAACGTCGGGAGAGGGAACTCGCTCGAGATGCCGAGCACCTTCTCGTTCACCTTGCGGACGAGCCGGTTCGCGTTCACGAAGTTCATGAGCGGCGCCAGCGGCCCCGAGCCGAGCGCGCCGAGCGCCTGGGGCTCTCCGAGCGCGCGGTCCTGCAGCGTCACGCCGTTGCGCCTCGCGCGCTGCGCCTTCTCGCGCGTCAGCAGGGCAGGGACGTCGAGCAGCCAGTCGTGCCCTTCGTCCGCCGTGTACGGGCACTTGATGTAGCAAAGCTTGCACTGCCAGCAGAGCTCCGTCACGGAGCCGAAATCCTCCGCGGTGAGCGCCTCGGCGCCCGTCGCGCCCCGCTTCTCGATGTCGCGGTCGACGCGCGCGAACAGATCGGGGAACGACCCGCAGTAGTTCACGCACATCCTGCAGCCGTGGCACACCTCGAAGACGCGGCGGAGCTCTTGCTCGAGGTCACCCGCGTCCCAGTATCGAGGGTCGCGCGGCGTGGTCGCCGGCGGGTGCGCCGGATGGGGATCGATCTTCATGGGGCCGTAGCCCCCCGGCCTCGCGGCCGGGGGAATGGGTTCCGATTGGGGTAGGGGGAGCGGTCGCGCTCCCCCGCAATTCTCACGGGAGGAAGCGGACGGCGCTTCGCCGCGAGCGCCGTGAGAATCGAGACAGGAAATATCAGAGCAGCGAGAGCATCTTGGTGAAGCGACCCGCGTGGCTCTTCTCGGCCTTCGCGAGCGTCTCGAACCACTCGGCGATGTCGTCGAAGCCCTCGTCGCGCGCCGTCTTGGCCATGCCCGGGTACATCTGCTCGTACTCGTGCGTCTCGCCGAAGATCGCGCTCTTCAGGTTCTTCTCCGTGTCACCGATCGGCTGACCGGTCGCCGGGTCGCCGACCGACTTCAGGAAGTCGAGGTGGCCGTGCGCGTGGCCCGTCTCGCCGTCCGCCGTCTCCTTGAAGTTCCCCGCGATCTCGGGGAGCCCCTCGACGTCCGCGACCTTCGCGAAATACATGTAGCGGCGGTTCGCCTGCGACTCGCCTGCGAACGCGTCCTTGAGGTTCTGATGCGTCTTGGTGCCATCTAGCTTCGGCATGATCGTGATGTCTCCTGGCGTCGATCTCTCGGCGCTCGTGTTGGTTCCTGCCATGTTTCGTGAGTGCTTGATTCGATCGAGCGGCGGGCCGCTCGCGGGTCTGTCGCTCGTCGCTCAGGCGCCGAGCATCGATGCTTCCGTGGGTGCTTCGTCGGCGCGTGCGCACGACCCGCACGTGCCGCGGTAGACGCGCTCGACGGCGCGGACCTCGAAGTCCGTCGCCTCGAGGCGCAGCTCTTCGGCGGCGCTTTCGGCGGGGATGTCGCGGACCTCGCCGCAGACGTCGCACACCGCGTGGTGATGCGGCGCGGTGTTCGGGTCGAAGCGGGCCGCCTGCCCGAGACGGAGCGTCGACGACAGGCCTGCGCGCGCGAGCGCATCGAGCGTGTTGTAGACCGTCGCGAAGCTCATCGAGGGGAACGCCGGCCGCAGCCGCTCGAAGAGCGCCTGCGCCGTGGGGTGGGACTCGTCGACCGCGAAGAGCTCGACGAGCGCGATGCGCTGCGGCGTGAGCTTGAGGCCCGCCTTCCGCAGGTCGGCCAGCATCGTGGCCGTGCGGTCCTTCGCGGACCTCGCGTGTGCTGCGTGGCTCATCACGGCGGACAACCTAGGAATAACGATTCCAAAGTGCAAGGCCTTCCAAGCTAGGAATCTCTCTCTCCCGGCTCAGCCGTCGTCCGCCGCTCAGGCATCCCCCCGCTACTCCTTCTTGTCGGCGTGCGTCCCGCTCTCCGCCTTCTCCGCCGCGTCCGCCGCGTTCGAGGCCGCGAGCCCCATCACCATCAGCACGATGCCCGCGATCCCGCCGAGGACGCTCAGCCACCACATCGGCTTCTTCTTCGTCAGCGCCGCGATGGCGGCGACCGCGATCGAGATCTGGAAGAACGTCACCGTCTTGGCGAAGATCTCGTGCCGCTCGATGTGCTGCGCCGACTTCTCGTTCAGCGTCGCGACGTTCTTCCGGAGGCGATCGGCCACGGTCTTGAGCTTGTCGGCCTCGGCGCGCTCGTGCTGCGCGTGGGCCTCGGCGTCCTTCTTCGCGGGGTCCGGGAGCAGCGCGACCTGCGTGTCGAAGAGGTAGGCCTTGATGTTGCGCGACTGGTACTCCGACCAGTTGTCCGCGTACTCGGACTCCGCGAGCACCGCCTCGCTCTTCAGGAGCAGCGCCTCGTTCGCGAGCCCGCCCGCGTGGAGCGACGCGAAGGCCGCCAGCGCCGCGAGGAGCGCCGTGGACAGCGAGAGCCACGTGAGCCAGCGCACGTCCTTCTCTCTCTTCTCCTCTCGCTCCTCCCGCGCCTCCTCCGCGTGCTCGTGGGCCGACTCCAGCTGCTCCTTCAGATCCTGCGTCTCCAGTCCTTCTTCGGGCATGGCGCGAAGGTCTCACAGCTCCGTGGAGCACGGCTAGCTCTTCCGGCGCACGCGGCGCGCGTCCGTGCACGTCGGGATGGGGGTGACCGCGCACATCACGTCGGTGTTGGGCGCGCCGGGCGTCCCGGAGAAGCCGCTCGTCCACGACGCGACCGAAGGGACCCAGCTGCTGAACTCGCCGCGGAGCGCCGCGCTGCAGCTGGACGGGAACGCCATCGAGATCCCCTGCGCGCGCTTCTTGTCGGGGTACGTGAGCGTGTCGATCATGACCGTCCCGACCGAGAGCGTGATCGTGTCGGACGTCTTGTGGAGGACGTCCGCAGGGGAGCCCGCCCACGCGAGCACGAGGCCCGGCAGGCCGTTGTTCTCGGTCGGATCGAGCGTGTCGGCGATGAGGAAGAAGCCCCCGGCCGGGAGCCACAGGTCGCTCGTGACGTCGACGGTGCGCGCGGACTGACCGTGCGGCGCGCTCGCGTGCAGGCCGAGGAGATCGAGGCTGCACGGCTGCGTGCTGCGCACCTCGAGCCACTGCCCGCGGTCGGAGCTCCCCGGCTCGCTCGAGATCATCGCCTCGTCGAACACGAGGTCGCCCGGCCCGAGCGGGCTCGCGCACGCGCTACTCTCGAGACTCCCGTCGTCGGCGTCGAGGCTCGCGTCGCCCGCGTCCGTGAACACCGTGGCGTCGACGTCGCTGCCCGCGTCGGCGACGTCGGTCACGCGGCAGGCGACGCTCGGGTCGACGGCCGTGGACCCGCCATCGCTCGTGACCTCCGTGATCACGAAGCCGTCAGGCACCGTCAGCACGGGGAGCGAGACGTCGAACCACTGGGCAGCGTCCAGCGTGCCAAGGTCGAGGACCGAGGGGGGGCTGCACGCGAGCAGCGCTGAAATGAGCAGGACCGATGCGAGTCGCCACGAGGAGGAGCGAGGGGAGGGCATGACGCCGCCTTCGCAATCGCCGTACCGCGGCGCCGCCCCTGGAGAATCGCGCGGTTACGGTGCGAGCCCCGTGGCCTGGACACCCGCGGCCCCGTCCCGGACGCTCTACGTCTTGTTCTTCGCCTTGCGCCCGCCCAGCACGGCGAGCTTCAGGTAGCTCAGCTGACTCAGCGCGGCGCTCTTCGCGAGCTCCACCTTGCTGCCGTCCCCCTTGCCGACCCGCCCGACGAGCTCGCCCGCCTCGTACAGCTCGCGCGTCTTCGCCCGCTGCAGCTTCCCGCTCGACGTCTTCGGCAGCGCGCCCGGCGCGACCGGCACCACATCGTCGACGGTGAGCCCCATCCCCTCCTGCACGGCCTTCCGCACCTCCTGGGCCACCCCCTGCGCGCGATCGGCCTCGTCGGAGTACTGCATCTCGAACGCCACGACGACCCGCTCGCGGTCCCGCTCGATGCCGGACGGGTCGCGCGCGCCGAACGCGATGACGTTCCCCTTGCGGACGCCGGCGACCTTGCTCGCCTCCCACTCCATGTCCTGCGGGTAGTAGTTGCGCCCGTTGACGATGACGACCTCCTTCGAGCGGCCGCAGATGTAGACGTTCCCCTCGTGGAGGAAGCCCAGATCTCCCGTGCGGAGGAACGGCCCGGCGAACGCCTCGCGCGTCCGCTCCACGTCCTCCCAGTAGCCGGCCATGACGCTCGGCCCCGCGATGCGGATCTCGCCGACGCGGTCGCTCTCGAAGCGGTGCTCGCTCGCCAGATCGTCGATCGCGAAGATGGCGACGTCGTGATCCTCGAACTTCGCGCCGCACGACACGAGGCGGACGGACTCCTCGCTCTCGTCGCTCGTGACCTCGACCAGACCCTCGCTCCAGAGCTTCGGACCGTCGACGGTGAGCGTCTTCATCCCTTGCTCGACCGGGGTGAACGCGATGGCGAGCGTGGCCTCGGCCATGCCGTACGACGGCAGCATCGCCTCCTTGCGGAAGCCCACCTTGGCGAACGCCTCGGAGAACGACTCCAGCGTCTCGGGGCGGATGGGCTCGGCGCCGCAGCCCGCCACGCGCCAGGACGACAGGTCGATGCCCTCGAGGTCCTTCTCGCGGATCCGCTTGACCGACAGCGCGTACGCGAAGTTCGGGGCGTAGGCGATGGTGCCTCTGTGGCGCGTGATGGCCTGCAGCCAGCTCGCCGGGCGCTTCAGGAACAAGAGCGGCGGCAGGAAGACCGACGACACCTGGTGCATCACGGGGGACAGCACGAAGCCGATGAGCCCCATGTCGTGGTAGAGCGGCAGCCACGACACCCCCACGTCCTCCCCGGTGCGGATGTGGAGCCCCTGCTCCATGATGCAGCGGATGTTCGCCGCGAGGTTGGCGTGCGTGATGGAGACGCCCTTCGGTCGCGAGGTCGAGCCGCTCGTGAACTGCAGGAACGCGATGTCGTCCATGCCGATCTTCTCGGGCCGGAGCGCCTCGAGCGACTCGCGGATGCCCTCGACCGCGACCACGTCCTCCAGCGCGGGGCACGCGGCCTGGACGGTGCCGAGCAGGCGCTTGATCTGCGACGTCGTGACGAGCGCGCGCGCGCCGCTCTTGCCGACGATGTGGCGCGTGTTGTCGAGGTACCCCTGCAGCTGGCCCAGGCCGAGCGGCGGGTAGATGGGGACGGGGATGATGCCGGCGCGGATGGCGCCGAAGAAGCACAGGACGAAGTCCTCCGACTGCGGGAGGATCAGCGCGACGCGGTCACCGCGCTTGAGGCCGAGCGCCTGGAGCGCGCCGCCGTAGCGTGAGCTCGCCCGCTCGACGGCGGTGTACGAGAAGGTGACCTCGCTCCCCGACGCCGTGCTGCTGGTGGCCGTGGGGCCGGCGGCCGGCGCGATGCCGGTCTCCGGGATGAAGCGAAACCCCCTCGTCGGGTCGGTTTTCGCTGCATCTTCGATGGCTTGAGCGATGGTGCGAGACCAGGGGAGCATCGTCCTTGCTGGCTCTTACCACAGGCTCGGATCTATGGTGACCGGCATGTCGAAGGACTGGGTACGCGTCATACTGAACCCGACCGCTGGCCAGGGGCGGGCGCGAGGCAAGCTCGGGGAAATCGAGCGAGCGCTCGCCAGACACGAGGGTCGCAGCGAGATTCTGGTCACCCATGGGCCCGGGCACGCCGCCGAGCTTGCCCGGGCGGCCCATGCGGAAGGGGTGACGGTCATCGCGGTCGTCGGAGGGGACGGGACGCTCAACGAGGTGGTGCAGGCCTACGTCGGGGCGGACGGGCAGCCGCGTCCGGGGCCCGACCTGGCGCTCATCCCGTGCGGCACGGGGGGCGACTGGCGACGGACGCTCGGAATTCACACGGACGTGAGCATCGCGGTCGCCCGCGCGGTCTCCGGGAAGGTCAGGGAGATCGACCTCGGCGTCGCCCAGTTCGAGCCGCACGCCGGCCAGTCGCCCGTGCGCGCCTTCATCAACGTCGCGAGCTTCGGCCTCAGCGGCGCGGTCGACGCGGTCGTGAAGCGGGTGCCGCAGGTGCTGGGAGGGAAGGGGGCCTTCTTCGTCGCGACGCTCCAGGCGATGGCGCGCTTCACCAACCCGAGCGTCCGCGTGCGCGTCGACGGCGCCCCGTGGCTCGAAGGGCCGAGCATGACGGTGGCCATCGGCAACGGGAAGTACTTCGGCGGCGGGATGATGATCGCGCCCGACGCCGATCCGTCCGACGGCAAGCTCTCGGTCGTGTCGCTGGGCGACCTCTCGAAGACGGCGGCGGTCGCGCTGACCGGGAAGATCTACAGCGGCACCCACGTCCACGCGCGCGGCGTGACGGTCACGAGCGGGACCCGCATCGAGGCGGAGCCGATGCACGCCTGGGCGACCGTCCTGCTCGACATCGACGGCGAGCAGCCCGGAAAGCTCCCGATGGTGGCCACGGTGCACCGCGCGGCGCTGAAGTTCAGGGTCTAGCTCGACAGCGACTCGGTCCCGGTCGACCCGGACTCCGTTTTTTCACACAGCGAGTCGATCCGGGTGGAGTCGTTGCTCGAGTGACTCCTACAAGGACTCGGTCCGGGTGGAGTCGCTGCTCGAGTGACTCCTACAAGGAGTCGGTCCGGGTGCAGTCGCTGTTCGAGTGACTCCTACAAGGACTCGGTCCGGGTGGAGTCGCTGTTCGAGTGACTCCTACAAGGACTCGGTCCGGGTGGAGTCGCTGTTCGAGTGACTCCTACAAGGAGTCGGTCCGGGTGGCCCTCTGTGCCAACGTGCCTGAGAAGGTCTCCCCTCTAAGATTAGTGTCTGAACCGAGCAGGGCGAGACTGGCATGACCCATGGCGAACGTGATGTCGTTGCCTGCCGAGAGGCGGGAGACCGAAG